>Ga0265303_10000459_pt1 | contig 22907 bp, 18 predicted proteins | sample Helome_2_FD_192494 | JGI IMG/M metagenome (GOLD analysis project Ga0265303, IMG submission 192494) | Marine sediment microbial communities from subtidal zone of North Sea - Hel_20160317 (Illumina Assembly) | ecosystem: Environmental > Aquatic > Marine > Subtidal zone > Sediment ... | reverse complement strand
CCTGGATCGTGCTTCGGCTGTGATGGCTCATCCCCCCATCGCTCCCAGAGCACCTGTTGCGCCGGATCCCTTCCACCCTGGGGTCGCGCAACCAACAGGTTGTCCATCCCCGCGATCGCCTGCACCTCCATCAAGGCACGCTGTGTTTCCTCGAAACTCTTGGCATCCTCCTCGAGCACCATCTGGCGTCCTGATCCGGACAGGTCGGCCGGTTCGAGGATGAGTGTCACCAACCCTCCCCTGATTCCAGCAGAGACACCATCGATCCAGGCCCTGAGTTGCCACCTGATCCGTTCGGCAAGGGTTCTGTCGTTGAAGGGATCCGAGCTGCGCCATATCCGCGACCGTGTCGTGCCATCGGCTGCCTCAGCGGTGACAACAACCCTGTGTGGCGCAACCCCGTGGGAGGAGAGGGAGCTGATGAGCCGCTGGGCCATGTTCCTCGCAACAAACGCTGCCTCTTCGAGATCGTTGATGGGAGGATCGAATCGGGACACGACCGTTGGATCATCAAGGATGACCCGAGGATCCACCCTTCGGTCAAGTCCAAGCGCCACATCGTGGGCGCGCAAACCCTGCTTCCCGAATCGGGAGATCACGGCATCCCTCGGCAGCTCGGCAATGGCACCCAACGTGGTGATGCCAAGCCACCGGAAGGTTGCTGCAAGGTCATCCGAGTCCAAGGCGGCTACATCCATATCTGCCAGGAACCGGGCATCGTCTTCAACGATGTGGATCGGGCGCTCATCCGTTGTGAGCCGAGCTGACTGCTGAGCAGCGAACGGTCCCATCCCAAGGCCAATGCGGTGATCCGTTCCGAAGGGCCGGAGCTCCTTGTCAACCCGTTCGACAAGGGACCCTTCCCCTCCGTAGTACGAGACCGCCCCCGTGGTGGGAATGAGCATCAACCCTGGCTGGATCACCTCGACCCGCGGAACCAGCACCTCCATCATGTCTATGAGGGGTTCGAAACGCGCCATCTCTGCGGTGGGGTCCTGGATGATGGTGACAACCGTTGGGCATACGGCCTCGGCTGCCCGACGACGCATGCCGTTCACCACCCCTGCCTGGGCAGCAAGGCGATTCCTGGCAACAATCCGACCGTCCTCGGCAATAGCTTGGGCAGGGATGTCACGCGAAACGTCTGGTCTCCTCAGCGACCAAGCCGGGTACCACACGCAAATCGTTCGTTCCATCGTCCTCTACTTCAATCGTTCGTTGCATGCCCCTGGTCGACTTCCCTGAGGCGTCGAGCAGTGCACGTCTTCGCGTGAGCTGACCGTGACCGGCCTCCACCCCTTCCCATGTGATGGTTCGCGCATCGAGTCGGAGATGCGCAACACCGCTGGGAACGGCACCGTCCAACGGCCTCAGCACCAAAGGGGTCCTGGTGGTGCGAGCCTTAGCCGCAAGCTTCCTCAACACGACATCACTGACTCCGGTGGGAATCTCTGCGTACACACCCTTCATGCCGGACATGAGGGTCGCAACGATCCTGCTCCACGACACGACATCATCAGTACGCACCACAACCAGCCGCTCCGGGGAAATCCCCATCTCCCACGCTGCGGCAGGATTCGCCCACCCCCGCACATCGAGATACGCGACATGTCCCGAGGATGCGTACGGAGCGAGCAGGGAGAACCCGACCCTGGTCAGACCCGAACCAGGCATGCCGGACAGACCGGCGATCTGCCCAGGTTCGATCGCCAACGATTCAACGTGCACACCCTGTATCGGATCGATGGGGATGTCCTGCTCATGCTGGAGCTGTGCGACCACCTGATGTCCTTGTCCGCCCTCACCAGCGAAGCCTCACCCGCTGGACCGTCACCCTAGTCGAACGTATGTTCGATTGTAAAGGGAGGGGTTCCCCATGGCAGCAGCCGGGTCGTTCCCACAGTCGTAGGAGCGGGTGTACGCTCAAACAAAGGCTCTCTCAGCAACGAAAGGAGCGCCGCCGGTGTCAGTTGCGAAGGTGATCGAGATCACATCCACTTCCCCCGGATCCTTTGAGGACGCAATACGGAAGGGCATTGCAAAGGCCCAGCAGTCCATCGAGGGTATCCGGGGTGCCTGGATTTCCGAACAAAAGGTCGAGCTCGCAGAGGACGGGACCATCCGTCACTTCCGCGTTGATATGAAGCTGACCTTCGTCCTTGAGTGATTGATCGCACGTGACGTATTCGACCGAGGGCCCGGCACCGTCCGGGCCCTTGTCGATTGGCATGATGGACGCCTTCGAACCCGCCGAAAGGCTGACACTCACTGAACCAACCGATGAGGGCATCTGCCGGATCGCCATCGGTCAGGCCGACCTCGCCCTTCTTTCGCTTGAAGGACTCAACCCAGACGTCCACGCCGTCCGCAAGGCGATGAAGCGGATACGCGGTCTCCTGCGCATGGTCCGCAGCTCCATCGGGGACCATGCGTACCGCTTGGAGAACGATGTCCTGAGGAACGCGGGCCGCGTGTTGGCGCCTGCCCGCGACGCGACAGCAAGCATCGAGTCCTTCGACGCGGTCGTTGCGCAGCACCCCCGGTGCCTGGACCTGTTGGCCGAAGAGGCGATCCGGCTGACGCTGATCGCCGAGGAATGGCATCAGCAGCGCAGCCTGGCCACCGACCCTGACGCCCTGCCTGGGGTGGTCGCCGCTCTCACCGGCGTCAGGACCCGCGTCACCAACCTCTCTGCCTCCTCAGCCCAGGGAGCTGCGGCTGGGGGCTTCGACCTCATCGGGGATGGGCTGCGGCGCACGTACCGGCGATGTCGCCGTGACCACTTCGCCGTGATGGGCGATCCATCGGGGGAGGCCTTCCACCGGTGGCGCAAGACCGTCAAACACCTTCGGCACCAGCTCGAAACACTCGTTGCATATTCACCGGAAATGCTCGGATGCCAGGTCGATGAGCTCGATGCCCTGGGCGAACTCCTCGGCTCGGCACAGGACCTCGCCGTCCTGTCACACGCACTGTCGCGATTCGCCGATGGCCGCGCCGAGCGCGCAGACCGCCCCATCGATCTTCTCCCGCTCCTGGCCGCAATCGCCGACGATCTCGAGCAACTCCGGGTCACCTCGATATCGATGGGTGAGACGATGTTCGCGAGTCGGCCTCGTCTGTTCGTCACTCCGATCCGCGCCGCCTTCGACAAGCCGGAACACATCCAACTCGCACGGGACATCTACGGCATCGACAGTTGCGCCCAACCGCTGCCCAGTGAGCTCGACGACATCGCCCGCATCGATGCAGTAGGCGGGGACAGATACGTGATGCGCATCTCTCCTCAGGACGCCGACACGGCCGCCCTCGATCTGATCGCAGCTGCCATGGATGCCGCTGCCGACGACGGAATTCCCGTGCCCCGCGCCGTGGAGTCCACCGGGCGCGACATCCGGACAATCCTCGATGACGGTCGGATCGTTCGGATGCATACATGGCTTCCAGGCGGAGCACGCGGATCAGCGGGCATCTCCGGAGCAGTCGCGGAGTCGATCGGCGGCACGGCTGGCGACCTCGTCAACGCGCTCTCACGGCTCCCACAACCGGATAGGCCACGGACAGAACCTCAATGGGACCTCGCCCATGCACCGTCGACGATCTCCGGACTACTCCCCCACCTTCCGGACGATGTCTCCAGAACGCTCATAGGGGAAGCCCTGATCCGCATCGAGCGCATCGCGTACAACGAGCTGCCACGTCAGGTCATCCACAATGATCTCAACCCCGAGAACCTGTTGTTTCATGACGACCGGGTCGTGGGTGTCATCGACTTCGGCGATACAACCTGGACGGTGCGAATCGGCGAGCTTGCGATTGCGTGTGCATATGCGATGCTCGACCAGGACGACCCCGTCGACATCGGTACCACGATCGCAGGCGCCTACGGCCGGACGGCCACGGTCACGCCAGCGGAAGCGGAATGGCTGTTCGACCTGATCGTTGCGCGGCTGGCAATGTCAGCCTGTATTGCCGACTCACGAACACACGCGAACCCCCACCACCAGAACACGAGCGAGGGCGTCTGGAACCTCCTTGCAACCCTCCTTGCAGCTGACACTCCGTGGATTGCCGAGCGTCTCGCGGCGGCGTGCCTGGGTGAATCTCTGAGGGCTGATCCATCTGCAACCGTTCGTGTCGTCGCGAGCCGCACTGTGCTTGGCCCCAGCCTCAGCCTGTCCTATGCCGATCCGCTCCACATCGTGCGCGGCCACGGCGCATTTCTCTTCGATGCAGGTGCCCGCAGATACCTCGATGGGGTGAACAACGTTGCCCACGTCGGTCACGCTCATCCCACGGTGGTCGATGCGGCACGGCGGCAGGCGAGCACGCTTAACACGAACACTCGATATCTCCATCCCGAGGTCCTGCGGTATGCGTCTCGACTCACCGAAACCCTGCCGGATGGACTCGACACCGTCTTCCTCGTCAATTCAGGGAGTGAGGCCAATGAGCTCGCCATTCGTATCGCCATGGCAGCAAACGGCCACACAGGCCTCGCATGCCTAGACGATGCGTATCACGGAAACACCAGCCTGCTCATCGATGTCAGCCCGTACAAGTTCAATGGACCCGGAGGGCAAGGTCGCAGAGAAGGAATCTCCGTGCTGCCCTCGCCCGATCCATACCGCTACCCGGAACGAGGTGGAGATGGCGCAGGCGCGCGCTACCGACACGTCGCGGACGAAGCCCTCCGCGGTAGCCGACCCGCGGCCCTGATCGCCGAAGCCCTGCCCGGATGTGGCGGACAGGTGGTCCCGGCACCGGGTGTCATCGCTGCCGCCTACGGCGCCATGCGCGATCGCGGCGGGGTCGTGATCGCCGATGAGGTCCAAACAGGTCTCGGACGCGTGGGCACCCACTTCTGGGCGTTCCAACTCCATGGCGTCGTGCCAGATATCGTGACGATCGGCAAGCCTGCAGGCAACGGCCATCCTTTGGCAGCTGTCGTAACGACCTCCGCGCTCGGTAGTGCATTCGACACGGGCATGGAGTACTTCAACACATTCGGGGGCAACCCAGTCTCAGCTGCCGTTGGCAACGCTGTGCTGGATGTCATCGAGGATGAGCGACTCCAGGCGCGGGCACGAATCGCCGGCACTCATCTGCGTTCAGGTCTCGCCAACCTCATGGAAACGCAGGAGGCGATCGGTGATGTACGAGGCGCGGGGCTCTTCATCGGAATAGAGCTGGTGTCCGACCGGCAAGCCAAGGAACCAGATGCGGACCTGGCCACCGCAGTTGTGGAGCTTGCCAAGGCCAAGGGAGTCCTCCTGAGCGCTGACGGCCCTCACCGCAATGTGATCAAGATCAAGCCGCCATTGGTGGTCACGGCCGAGGACTGCGACCGCATCGTCACCACCGTTGATGCCGCCCTCACGGCCATGCGTTGACGGCGCAGCCGGCAGCGCCGGAAGGCGCTGGCGCAACGCGAAGAAGGGGCCCGGCGAACCGGACCCCTTCCCTGCGAACGCAGTGGGCCTAGAGGCCTGCTTCGAATTCATCCTCGAACGACACAACCTTGCGGTCTGGCTTGTCCTCGGACTGACCACCGCCGTCACGATTGCGATCCTGATCGCGGTTGCGGTCCCGGTTACGGTTCCTGTCGCCACGGTCACGGTTCCTGTCGCCACGGTCATTGCGATCATCGCGGCGATCACTCTTGTCGCCACCACCGTCGCCACCGGTGTTTCCACCGTCGGACGGAGCGCTGTCACTCGAATCGTCACTGCCGCCTGAGCCGGCATCGGCCATGTCGAGGCTGACCTTGCCACGATCATCGATCTCACGAACGACAACCTGGACGCTGTCACCAAGGGCGAGGACGTCTTCGACCTTGTCGATGCGCTTGCCGCCTCCAATCTTGGAGATGTGCAGCAGGCCGTCACGTCCGGGAAGGATGTTGACGAACGCACCAAACTTGGTGATGTTCACAACCTCACCGTCGTAGACCTCGCCGACCTTCGCCTCCGGCGGGAACCCGATTGCGAGGATCCGCTCCTTCGCCAGGTTCATCGAGGTGGTGTCAGGAGCTCCAACGCGTACGGTGCCGTCGTCATCGATCTCGATCGTTGCGCCTGTCTCTTCCTCGAGTTCACGGATGGTCTTGCCCTTCGGGCCGATGACCTCACCGATCTTGTCCTTGGGGACCATGACTGCTTCGATCTTCGGTGCCGTCGCGGCGAGTTCCTCGCGCGGACCTTCGAGTGTCGCTTCCATGTTGTCCAGGATCGCCATGCGAGCATCACGTGCCTGGTTCATGGCAGAAATCAGAACATCTGCGGGCAGACCCTCGATCTTGGTGTCGAGCTGGAGCGCCGTGATCATGTCACGGGTTCCGGCAACCTTGAAGTCCATGTCGCCGAGGTGGTCCTCAACGCCGAGGATGTCCGTCAGGGTGACGAACTTCTCGTCGTGATGGATGAGACCCATCGCGATTCCGGCTACAGGGGCGTGGATTGGCACACCAGCGTCCATGAGCGAGAGCGACGATCCACAAACCGAGGCCATCGATGAGGAGCCGTTTGACATCAACACCTCGGACACGAGGCGGTATGCGTACGGGAAGTCCTCCGCTGGTGGGATCACGGGGAACAGTGCCTTCTCAGCGAGGGCACCGTGACCGATCTCACGTCGCTTCGGGCCGCGCATGAAGCCTGCCTCACCCGTGGCATACGGTGGCATGTTGTAGTGGTGCATGTACCGCTTCGAGTCCTCAGGGGAGATCGTGTCGAGCATCTGCTCCATCTTCAACATGCCGAGGGTCGTCACGTTGAGTACCTGGGTCTCGCCACGCTGGAAGATGGCCGAACCGTGGGCACCCGGTACGACGCCAACCTCAGAGGTGAGCTGCCGAATGTCGGTGAGGCCGCGGCCGTCGATGCGAACGCCTTCGTTCACAACACGCGAACGCATGACGTTCTTCTGGACTTTTGAGAAGGCAGACTTTGCCTGCTTGTAGGTGTCAGGGTCGTCCTCGGTGTATCCGAGCTCAGCGAAAACCTCGTCACGAACGGCCCTCTCAGCATCCTGTCGCTCGTGCTTCTTGACGATCGTGCCAAGGGCCTCGAGCTTGGGCTTGGCTGAACCTTCAACAGCACCGTAGATCTCATCCGAGTAATCGAAGAGGATCTTCCACTCGACTGGCTCAGGCTCGCCGAGCTGCTCTGCCAACTCGAGCTGGAGATCGATCAACGTGGCGATGTAGTCCTTGGAGGCCTCCAGGCCCGCGGCGACGGTTGCTTCGTCCGATGCCTGGGCACCGTCCTTGACCATGCGGAAGCCCTCTTCGGAGGCTCCTGCCTCAACCATGGTGATGTCGATGCCGCCCTGGTCATTGCGCTTTCCGGCAACAACGATCTCGAACACGGCCTCGTCGCCCTGTTCGTATGTCGGGAATGGAATCCACTGACCATCGATGAGGGCCAGGCGGATCGCGCCAAGTGGGCCATCGAAGGGAATCGGACCAACAGACAACGCTGCCGATGCACCATTGAGCGCAATGATGTCGTGCGGGTTGACCAGGTCAGCCGCGAGGATCGTCGCAACGACGTGGGTGTCGTGGCGGTAGCCATCCTTGAAGTTCGGTCGGAGGGGACGGTCGATCAGCCGTGCGGTAAGCGTGGCCTTCTCCGTTGCCCTTCCCTCGCGACGGAAGAAGGAACCAGGGATACGCCCAACGGCGTAGGTGCGCTCCTCGACATCCACGGTGAGGGGGAAGAAGTCAACGCCTTCTCTGAGGCGCTGGCTTGCGGTTGCGGTCACGAGGACCTGGGTGTCTCCAATGCGGACCGTGACGGCCCCATCCGAGAGTTGTGCGAGCTTTCCTGCGCTGATTGAGATCTCTGCCTCACCAATGCGCCCGCGAACGGTGGTCTCTGCCACTCGTTTCTCCTTTGTTTGGGGAGGAGACCCAATTGGCAGTGGTCAGCGTTCGAGAAGAATGCCGAACGGTGGCCACTGACAACTGGAGCTTTCCTCCAATGATTCGTCGATCAGATATGACAGAGGCGGCACATGCCGCCTTCTGGCCAGGTCTATCGACGCAGCCCCAACTTTGCAATCAGGGATCGGTAGCGCTCCACGTCTTGTTCCTGGAGGTACCGAAGGTGTCGCCGACGCTTACCGACCATCATGAGCAGACCCCGCCGACTGTGATGATCCTTCTTGTGGATCTTCAAGTGTTCAGTGAGGTGATCGATGCGCTCTGTCAGCAACGCGACCTGAACCTCCGGCGAGCCGGTGTCCGCGGCATGCGTGCCATATTCGTCTACAACAGATTTCGTGTCGTTCACGAGGTACTTTGTACTTTCCTACGCGAGTAAGTGGTCGGGCGAACGCCCAAACGGCAGCATAGCCATGTGGGATCGGTACCGATTCCACATCTCATCCGAAGTCGCCGATGCATCAGGGAGTATGCACGAACGCTTCCGCTTCGATCTCGACCTTCCATGCCGGATCGAGGAGGCCAGCCACGACAACCATGGTGGCGGCAGGTGATGTTGCTCCGAATGCCTCGGCGTGAGCCCTGCCGATGTCGTCGGCGTCAGCAGCATCGACGATGAACATCCGGGTTCTGATCACGTCGTCGAGCGAGCCTCCGAGGGCTTCGATGGCCTCGGAGGCAATCTCAACACACCGCCGCATCTGCTCGTACGCACCGAGCGCCTGGATCGTCCCTGGCTCGGGGACGGGTGCGGTTCCTGCGACGTGGATCGCATCTCCCACCCTGATGGCTCGTGAGAATCCGTAGGTGGTCTCGTACGGCGAGACGCCGTGGTGGTGATGCCTGTCCATGGCGGCGACGCTAGCACCAGCCATCACGGCCCTGTCCGTTCACGGCCGACCGCCCACATGCGTGTTCAGCGAACGAGCGTCTTGCCGTTCCCCCTCCCCCACAGGGGGCGACGATGCCTGCCGGAGCCCTTCCAGTCGCACGACCCTGGCTCCGTGGCCTCATCGACGATGCACTCAGCCACGGTTGGGTGGCGCAAGACGCTCGAGTGGGCCTCAAAGACGCGCTTGACGAATGCATATGGGTTCCAGGCATACGCCCACGCAGACGGCCTACCGTCATCGTCAAGGTCGTAGACCCGCAGACCATCCGGCTCGTCGGTGAAGTTGGTGATCTCAGCATCGGGATTGCGGATGGCGACGACTTCCACCCCAGCGTCCTTCCCAAGGCGTTCCCTGATGTCGCGACAGCCATCATCGGCACATCGGACTGGATTGAAACCACCGTTGTCTGCGATCAGCGGGATTGGCCTGCCGAGCCTCTGCAAGGGTCCGAGGGGCAGAGCAGCAATCGGTGGGTCGAGCAATGCCGCCCCTCGGTATCCGTCGATGGGAGGTCGCGTGCCGTCATCGAGGTCAGCAATCATGACGACCCCCGCAGCGGCCCCTTTTGAATGATGGATGGCATAGATGTTTCGGTGGCGTTTCGCAGTGTCCCTGAGGAACCGGTCAAGTGCGATGGCAACCACGTCGGTGTGCACCGACCGTGACACCTCGGTCGAAGATCTGCCTGGTTCGGCAAGTCGATAGTCAAACGCAGCGACTCGATCGTCATCGACGTCCATGTGGTCCAACAACGCTGTGAAGTCATCGGCAGAGCCACCGTTTCCATGTACGACCACATAGAACGGCTCATCGTCCCTTCGCCGTGACTGCCTCACAGACAACGCAACGATCGCACCACCGGCTGCGAGCGCTGCGGCGGCGCCTGGGACGCGCGGCTCGATCGGTCGGCTCCCACCAGCGGGAGCCGTCGAGGGTGCAAGAGGAGAGGACACGACGGGACGTTCGGCAAGGCCGAGACCATCTCCTGGAGGGCCGAAGTCTTGCGGAGCGGCAGCAATCAGCGCAGCAGCAAGCAGGATCGTGGTGATCATCGCACCTCCTCGAGCGGGGGTGCGGAACCTTGACATAGTGCCAGAGCCCCGGCATCAGAACAAGGGAACCGGAGCGTCAGTCGGAGAGGATCACTCTCGCATGGTCAATGTCACTCCGGATCTGTGCGACCAATTCGTCCACTGATGCGAATCGATGCTCGCTCCGGATGCGGTCAACGAACGCCACACGCATTGTGCGTCCGTACAGGTCAGTGTCGACGTCGAGCAGATGGACCTCAATAGTCTCTGGCCCCCCACCGAACGTTGGCCTGGTGCCGACATTGCAGACACCGTCGTGACCGATGCCGTCCACCGTGCACAGCACTGCATAGACGCCTCCAGCAGGACGAACGAAGCCTGGCGGCATCGCGATGTTGGCTGTGGGGAATCCGATGGTGCGACCACGACGATCACCGGGAACAACCTCGCCATCGACCTCGAACGGCCTACCCAACATGCGTGAGGCGAGGTCGACGCCACCGGTGGCAATGGCCGCACGGATGGCTGAGGAACGAACCTGGGTTCCGTAGATCGTCACGATGGGCGTCGAAATGAGCGTGAAACCGTGCTCTTGGCCGAGCAGGCGCAGCGTGTCCACGGTCCCCGCCGCACCATGGCCAAATCTGAAGCCCTCACCAACGGCGACTACCTTGGCGTTCAGACCTTCGACGAGGTAGCGCTCGACGAAGTCCTCCGGAGACAGGCGCATGATCTCCGAATCGAAGTCGATCAGCGCCGTTGCATCGAGGCCAGTTGCTGAGAACAGTTCGAGCCGACGGTCGAGCGTGGTGAGCTCCGGCGGCGCAGGCTCACCGGACACGACGCCGTCAGGGTGCGTCGAGAACGTCATGGCCACGAGTTGGCTGTCCTCCGCAGCCTCGTGCAGGGCCTCGAACACAGCCTCGTGACCTCGATGAACACCGTCGAAGACACCGATCGCCACGGCGCTGCCATGCGCGCCTGCGTCCCACGTCGACGGGTCTCCCCGATACAGCCTCATACGATCACCACCTCAGGCTCCAGAATCTCCGGCGTCGCCCGACGGTACACGGCAAGCAGTTCTCCCGTGCGGCCGGTGACGCGCACGATGCCATCGAACTCGGCGTCAACGCCGTGCACCTCGAGCGGACGCCCGTTGCGCACCCTGAACTCCATGGCCTCATCAACCCGCACCTCCGGCAGCGACGCGAGGGCGTCCGACGGTGGGATGAGCAGGTCCTCGATCCTGCCTTCCATGATCTCATCGACGGCATCGCCAACCAATCGGGCGTCATCGACCGTGAGACGGCCATTCCGAACCCTCCGGAGAGCGGTGAGATGGGCCCGTCCGCCGAGAGCCCTGGCGATGTCGTCGGCAAGTGTGCGGACGTATGTCCCTGTCGAGCAGACCGCCCGAAATGTCACTTCTGGGTAATCAGACGGTGCGATGTCGATGATGTCGAGCCGATGGATCGTGACGGGCCTGGCCTCACGCTCAACGACCTTGCCCTCCCTGGCAAGCTCGTACAGTCGCTTGCCCTCCACCCTGCGTGCGGACACCATCGGCGGCATCTGGAGGATGTCGCCCCGGAAGCGACTGAGGACGTCCTCGATCTGGGTCTGATCCACCGCCATCGGTTCTCGCGAGAGGATCGCGCCGTCAGCGTCGAGCGAGTCGGTGGCCACACCGAACTGTGCCGTGGCGAGATACTCCTTTTCGGCCCCTTGGACGAACCGCAATAGCCTGGTTGCCCTGCCCAGCGCGAGGACAAGGAGGCCCGTCGCCATCGGATCGAGCGTGCCGGCATGTCCAACCTTGCCACCGACGGGTTTACGTACCTTCGCTACCACGTCATGGGATGTCCATCCCTGCTCCTTGTCGATCAGAAGGAATCCAGCGGTTGGGGCGGCGGCCACGGAAGCTGGGCGACAAGCCGCTCGATGACGCCCTCAACGGAACCAGACGCCGTGAACCCTGCGGCGCTGTGGTGACCACCACCGCCGAAGGTCCCGGCAAGTGCGGCGACATCTATGAGCCCGCGAGATCGCAGCGACCCCTTGACGACTCCTTGCTGCTTGACCTTGAGGAGGCAAGCGACCTGGGTCTCGCGTGGCAGGCGCACGAGGTCGATCAGGCCGTCGATATCGTGGAACCTCACCCCGGCCTCCTCGACATCGACCGCGGTGACATAGGACCAGACAAATGCCTTGTCCTCGACAAGCATCGCCCGTCCGAGCACGCGCGAAACGACCTTGAAGTACCCGAAGGGGGTCTCCTCGAACAGCTTCTGGCCGATGACATCGGTTGCGACCCCACGACCAAGGAGATCCGCAGTGATCTCGTGGGTTCGTGGACTCGTGTTCGAGTACTGGAATCGGCCGGTGTCGGTGACGATCCCCGTGTACAACGCATCGGCCACAGCCGGAGTGATCTCCCAGCCGAGCTCATTGATGACTTCATAGACCAATTCGGTTGTTGCGGCAGCGGTCCGGTCGATGAGCACCATGTCGCCCCAGGTCCCGTCCGAGAGGTGGTGGTCGATGACAACGAGGCCCTTGGCCTTGCCCATCGCACCGGCAAGGCTGCCAACACGTTCAGCGACGGACGTGTCCACCGCAACGGCTACGTCGAGGTCCGTCGGATAGAGCGACGGCTTCACCAGGGTGGACGTATCGAGGAACGACATCTCGTCAGGGACCACGAAGGGCTCAGCAAACGAAGCCACGGCATCCTTGCCGGCGTCGCGCGCAGCAAGCGACAGGGCAATCATCGAACCCAGGGCGTCACCGTCGGGGCCCACATGGCCAACGACACCGATCGTCTGGGCACGTCCGAGCGCCTCAGCAACCTCTTGGACGGACCCACGCCGCTCAGGCGTCATCGTCGACCTCCGCTGCATCGTCGTCGGTACCGTCGTCTCTGGCATCTGACTCGTCGGCCAGTGTGCTGAGGATCTGTGAGATGCGAATGCCCTCATCAATCGATGGATCGACCTCGAAGGTCAACTTCGGCGTGTACCTGAGCCTCGTCTCTGATCCGACAACCGACTGGATCCGAGGCGTGGCACGCGTAAGCGCCACCGCCGTCTCGGCCTTCTCGTCCTCTGTGCCCAGCACGGAGTAGTACACGACCGCGTGTCGCAGGTCCGGGCTCGTCTTGGCACCCGTAATGGTGAGGAATCCAATCCTGGGGTCTTTGAGGTCGACCACGGCATCGGCGACAACCTCACGGACGAGCTCGTTCACCTTGCGCATCCGCGGGCTCTTCTGACGTGACATCGCCGTGCCTCCCTTGTGCCGCCTGAACGACTATCAGGTCCGAGCGATCTCGCTGACCTGGTAGGACTCGATCGTGTCGCCCTCTTTGATGTCACGGAAGTTTGCGAGCCCGATTCCGCACTCGAACCCGGTAGCGACGTTCTGGACATCGTCCTTGAACCGTCGCAGCGAGACGATCGTGCCGTCATAGATGACAACACCGTCGCGCACCAGCCTGGCGCGCGCGTTGCGATTGATCGAACCCTCGGTGACGTGGGAGCCTGCGACGAGCCCGAGCCTCGGGGCACGGAACACTTGGCGAACCTCAGCCACACCCAGGAAGTTCTCGACCTCTTCGGGTGACAGCTCACCTACAAGGAGCAGCTCGATGTCGTCGAGCAGTTCATAGATGATTGAGAACGTACGGATGTCGATCGCCGCTTCCTTGGCGGCACCTCGTGCTGCAGCATCCGGGCGGGCATTGAACCCGTAGATGATTGCGCCTGAGGCTTCAGCGAGCAATACGTCGTTAGCGGTGATGCCGCCGACACCAGAGTGCACGATGGAGACATAGCCATCGTCCCTGCTGATCTTGCCGACGGACTCCTTGATCGCCTCGAGCGAACCGTGGGTATCGGTCTTGACAATGACTCGAAGTTCTGAGTGATCCTGGGTCCGCAGACTCTCGACGAGCATGCCAAGGCGATCGATGGCCGTCGGAACGGTCAACTCGCTCGCCCGGAGCTCGTCGACCTTTGCCTCCGCCATCTTGCGCGCGGAGCGCTCATTCTTTGCGACCTCGAACATGTCGCCCGCAGTTGGAACGTCATCCCAACCCATGACGACCACGGGACTCGACGGCCCCGCAGAGGTGATCTGGTTCCCTGCATCGTCGAACATGGCTCGCACCCTGCCCGCAACCGGACCGGCAACGAGGGCGTCGCCGCGCTTGAGCGTGCCGCGCTGGACAATCAGGGACGCCACAGGACCTCGACCGACCTCCAGCTGCGCTTCGACAACCGTTCCGATGGCTGGTGCCTTCGGATTCGCCTGCAGCTCCTCGACCTCGGCCACGAGTGAGATCATCTCAAGGAGATCTTCGATGTTCGTTCCAGCAAGCGCTGAGATCTCGATCGCGGGTACATCGCCACCGAGTTCCTCGACGACGATCTCGTGCTGTGTCAGGGCGGCGCGCACCGCCTGCGGGTCAGCTGCTTCGAGGTCCATCTTGTTGATCGCGATAATGATCGGGACATCGGCAGCCTTGGCATGGCTGATAGCCTCCACGGTCTGCGGCATGACGGAGTCGTCAGCCGCAACCACGATGATCGCGATGTCCGTGACTTCCGCTCCCCTGGCACGCAGGGCAGTGAACGCCTCGTGGCCTGGCGTGTCGATGAACGTGATCTTCGAGCCGTCATGATCAATCTGATAGGCGCCGATGTGCTGAGTGATGCGACCTGCCTCATCCTCGATGACGTTGGCATGGCGCACGGTGTCGAGCAATTGGGTCTTCCCGTGATCGACGTGGCCCATCACGGTGACGACCGGTGGCCTTGTCTCGAGCGTTGACGGGTCGTCCTCGTATTCGATGAGATGGCGTTGACGCCCCTCGTCTTCCGGCTCTTCGTCAGATTCCGCAACGAGGAGTTCCCAGCCGAGTTCGCGTCCGAGCGGTTCGATGGCATCAACGGGGATCTCTCCCCCACCCGGCACCATTTCGCCCATGAACATGAGGGCCTTGACGATGTCCGCCGTGCGGATCTTCACCATCCTGGCAAGCTCGTGGACCGTGATTCCAGGCTCAACGATGAGAACCTTCTCCTCACCATCGGCTCCGCTGGCCTCTGCCTCGGCCTCCTCCACCAGCTCCAAGAGGGCCTCATCGGCAGCTACTGCGTGGACCTCGGCGGTTGCCTCCTCAGCAGCCTCCTCGATCTCGACTGTCTCAACGGCCTCCTCGACGGCTTCCTCGGAAGCTTCCGCTGGTTCTGTTGTGGTCTTGGTTTCGTCCTCGTAGGACACTGTTACGAGAGCAACGCCGTCCTCATCGAGTCCTGACGATGCAGTCTTGACCTCGATACCGAGTTCCTGGGCGCGCTCAAGCACGTCCTTGGACTCAAGCCCGAGGTCTCGTGCCAATTCATATACGCGTACTTTCGCCACGTTCTACCTCCGCGCCTCAGGGAAGCCCGCTCACTCCGTGAGCTCGGGCTCCTCCTCTTCGGTTCCTTCAGAGTCGTCTGCAACTTCGGTGTCTGCCACCGGCTCCTCAGGTGTTGATTCTTCTTCGGCTGACTCGTCGTCCTCGGCCTCAGGGGCTTGCTCCTCGACAGCGGCGTCCGACTCGTCTGTGGACTCGTCCGCGGCGGCAGCGCTGCCTGCGCCATCGCCTTCTTCGACCGTCTCGAACTCGACATCCTCATCGTCTTCGACATCGAGGCCGAGCTCCTGGGACTCCGAGCGAATGTCGATGCGGTAGCCCGAGAGTCGAGCTGCCAGGCGTGCGTTCTGGCCTTCTTTGCCAATTGCAAGCGACAGCTGATGGTCAGGAACGACCACGATTGCCGTTTCCTCATCATCATCCAGCCTGACCTCCTGCACACGTGCGGGACTCAGCGCCTCTGCGATGAAAGCCTTGGTGTCGGGATTCCATTCGACGATGTCGACCTTCTCGCCCTTGAGCTCGTTGACGACTTGTCGCACCCGCGAGCCTCGAGCACCAACACATGCACCGACAGGGTCGACGTTCGGATCGTTCGATGCGACAGCAATCTTCGTTCGGTGCCCGGCCTCTCGTGCGATTGCCTTGATTTCGATGTCTCCATCGACGAGCTCCGGGACCTCAAGCGCAAAAAGTGCCCGGATGAACTCGGGGTGGCTGCGGGACACCACAATCTGGGGTCCCTTGCCCTCTCCCCTGACCTCGAGGATCCACGCCTTGACACGGTTCCCGCGCTCAAGGCGCTCATACGGAATCTTCTCGGAACCGGGGAGGATGGCTTCTGCATCTCCGAGGTCGACGATCGAGTAACGATGGTCCGACTGCTGGATGATCCCGGTAATCAGGTCACCTTCGCGCCCTTCGTAGAGGTCGTACACCTGTTCACGCTTTGCGTCACGAAGCCTCTGAAGGATGACCTGCTTGGCTGTGCTGGCCGCGATACGACCGAAGTCATCGGGAGTGTCCTCCCACTCATCGGTCACGGTGCCTTCCTCGTCGAGTTCCTGCCCGTAGACCCTGATCTCTCCGGTATCGGCATCGATCGTGACGCGGGCCTCCTCGGCGGCGCCAGGCTGGCGCTTGTAGGCGGAGACGAGCGCGTTCGCGAGCGCTTCAAGGATGATGTCGCGCGGCACGCCCTTCTCGCGTTCAAGCATCTCAAGCGCATCCATCAGGTTGTAATCCATGCTGTCTCCCTACGAGTCCTTGAGCGGGCTAGCGCCCTTTTCCCATACAAAGACCGTGCGCGCCGAGGCGACGTCGTCGTATGCGATGTTTCGTGCAGACCCATCGACTTCGATTGTGAATCCTGTCGTATCCGACGCCACGAGGCTGCCTCGATGATTCCTGGCTCCATCGATTTCGGCGTGCGTCTTGACTTTGATGTCTTTCCCCATTGACTTGTCATAGTGGCGAGGCCGTCGCAGCTTCCGCTCGAGTCCAGGAGATGACACCTCGAGGCTGTACGACCCCTTGATGGGGTCTTCCTCGTCGAGCAACCGGCTGATACCGCGGCTGAGGTCGGCAATCATGTCAACGCCAAGCGAATCCTGTGCATCAACCGTGACGCGGACGATCTGCCCGCCCCCGAGGACCTCGATATCATCGAGTTCAATTCCCTCGGCGGACAGGTAGGGGTCAATCCGATCCCACAGACGTTCCTGGACGTTGCTCACCTTGCTCCTCACACACCAATAGAGAGCTCTGCTCAAACAAAGAGGCGGGCCACAGCCCACCCCTGCAGAGTTCTCGGTTCGTTGGGTGAGTATACCAGCTCACGGCTGTGGTGACTTCACCCCACGATGGTGACGATATCGTCGAACGCCCTGTTCACAGGCACCTCGCGGGACTCCCCTGAGCCGCGTTCAACAACCTCAACGATGCCGTTGTCGAGCCCGCGTGGCCCAACGGTCACCCGGAGGGGTACGCCAATGAGCTCGGCGTCGTTGAATTTGACGCCTGGCCGTTCGTCTCGGTCGTCGAGCAGTACCTCGACTCCAGCTGACACAAGTTCGTCATAGAGGCCGTTTGCGGCACCAAGCGTGCGATCGTCATCGGGACGCAACACCGTGATCACGACATCGAACGGCGATATCTCCGCCGGCCACACGATCCCCTTCTCGTCGTGGTTGACCTCTACCGAGGCAGCCATGTTGCGTTCGACACCAATGCCGTACGACCCCATGACAACAGGAACGGCCTTGCCGTCCCTGTCGAGGACCTTCACGCCGAGCGGCTCGGCGTAGAACGTACCCAGCTTGAAGATATGGCCGACCTCAATGGCCGAGAACACCCGCAAGGTCGAGTCGCAGTTGGGGCAGGTCTCCCCGTCCTCAACGGTTCGTATGTCCAGCCAGTGGGATACGTCGATGTCGCGTTCGATATCCACACCGCGGACATGGACATCGTTCGTGTTCGCGCCGGTCGTCATCACCGTGCGCCCTGCGAGAACGTGGTCCGCAACGATCCGAACATCGGACACGCCAACCGCCCCGAGGCTGCCGGCGTCCGCTCCGAGCAATCCAACGATCTCTTCGCCCACCGCTGGTCGAGCCTCGATGGTTCCCGTTGCATCAAGGAGCTTCTGTTCCTGCAGGACGTGATCCCCTCGCAGCAGCACGAGCGTGAGTTCTCCATCCAGCACATAGACGAGCGTCTTGATCTGGTGATCGGCTGGTGCACCGCCCTCGAATTCCGCAAGGTCGGCGATGGTGCGAACGCCAGGCGTGTCGAATCGCTCGAGCTCATGGTCTCCATCAGGGTCCGCGATCACAGGGAGTCTGGAGGTGGCAGTCTCGACATTGGCTGAGTATCCGCAGTCATCACAGTGCGCCACGAGGTCCTCCCCAATGTCGCTGGCGGCCATGAACTCAACAGACTCCTTGCCACCCATGGCACCCGAGGACGCAACAACCGCAATAACCGTCATGCCGAGCCGTTCAAAGATGCGCTCGTACGCCTCACGATGCCGATCGAACTGCACATCGAGACCTTCCTCATCGATATCGAAGGAGTACGAGTCCTTCATCGTGAACTCCCGAACCCGCAGGAGGCCGGACTTCGGGCGAGGCTCATCTCTGAATTTGGTCTGGATGTGATACCAGAGCTGAGGAAGCTGCTTGTAGGAGGTCAGCTCGGTCGATACGGTTGCGAAGATCTCTTCGTGTGTCGGACCGAGGACGACCGGCGAGCCTTTGTTGTCGTCGAACGCCATGATGATGTCAGACATCGTGTCGATGCGGCCGGTCCGGTCCCAGATCTCACGGGGGTGGAGCTGAGGCAGCATGAACTCCTGGCCACCGATGGCGTTGATCTCCTCGCGGATGATGTCCATGACCTTCTCGCGCACACGCTGGCCGAGCGGGAGCATCGAGTAGACGCCAGACATCAGCTGGCGTATGTATCCCCCCCGCACGAGCAGCTTGTGGCTCACTGCCTCTGCGTCTGTCGGATCGTCGCGAAGGGTTGGGATGAAGGCTTTGGACCAGCGCACGTCTACTCCGAACGGCTCGATGGGATCAGCGGCGAGACTAGCCCGCGCTCAGTTGCTCGGCGCATCTGAGGTACCGGCGACGTCCGCAACAGCTGCCCTGCGCTCAGCCGAACGGTTGGGGTCCCCCTGGATGCCGATCAGCTCCAGCCGCTCCTCCTCAGCGAGGTCCGCTGCCGACACATCCCTTGCGGCGATCCGCGCCTCGGCACCGTGTTCGGCCAACAGCTTGGCCTCCATTATGAGGGCATCAACCATCTCGTCCTCCGGCACCACGCGAACAACCTCACCCTTGATGAACAGGTGGCCCTTCTTGCGGCCGGCGGCAAGGCCAATGTCAGCCTCCCTTGCCTCTCCGGGACCGTTCACCACGCAACCCATGATTGCGACCTGAATCGGCAGCTTGAGCTCCTCGAGCCTCTCGTTCGCCTCGGACGCCACGGCAATGACGTCAACCTCGGCCCTGCCACATGACGGACATGCGATCAGGTCGAGCCCTGTGCGTTCACGAAGGGCAAGATATTCGAGCAGCGCCTTGCCTGCCTTCGCCTCCTCGACAGGGTCTGCGGTCAAGGAGAATCTGATCGTGTCGCCGATGCCCTCGTTGAGCAGCGTCGCGATCCCCGCAACAGACTTGACCAGCCCGCCCGGCAGCGGCCCCGCTTCGGTGACACCGAGGTGGAGGGGGTAGTCAGTGGTGTCCGCGAGCAGCCGATAGCTGTCCACCATCGATCGGACGTTTGAATGCTTCACGGAAATCTTCACATCGTGAAAGCCCACATCGTCGAAGTATCCAACCTCCTTCATCGCTGACTCCACGAGGGCCTCCGGCACAGGACCCCCATGTTTGTCGAGGATGTCCTTGTCCAGCGAACCGGCATTCACGCCGATGCGGATGGGGATGCCCGCATCCTTCGCTGCCATGGCGACCGTCTTGATGTTCTTCTCGTTCCGGATATTGCCGGGGTTCAGTCGAAGGGCCGAAACTCCGGCTTCGATCGCCGCGAGAGCAAGCTTGTATTGGAAGTGGATGTCAGCCACGATCGGCACCGGCGACCGCGGCATCATCTCGGCAATCCCCTGGGCCGCCTCAACGTTGTTGCACGTCACTCTGACGATGTCGGCCCCGGCGCCGGCAAGGGCGTAGATCTGGGCGAGTGTGCCATCCACGTCAGCTGTCTTCGTGGTGGTCATCGACTGGATGGAGACCGGCGCGCCGCCACCAACAGGGACTTTCCCGACCATCAGTTGCCGTGTGTCGCGCCGCTCGAATGCCATGGCGGAAGGGTAGCGAGCCGGACAACGGACTCCAGACGGCGGACAACGAATAGCTGACCCAGGCAGCAAACACCACGAGACCAAGTGGTTGCCGGATCGCGGCCCACGCGGGAGCCGTGGCTACTCCACACGACCACCGCTCCGAGGCGAAGCTCAGAGAGGTCTGAATATGTCCAAGTAGACGCCTACGAGACCGAGGCTGACCAGGAAGATGAAGACGACGGCAGCGACCGGAAGGAGTCTCTCAACGTTCGGCTCCCTGCCCGTCACCTTCTCGTACGTCGCCACGGCGAAGTGACCGCCGTCGAGCGGATAGAGCGGAACGAAGTTGAGCACACCGACGAAGATGTTGACAAGAGCGAGGAGTTGCAGCGTGGACTCGAGTGGACCCGCGATCTGAACGAGTCCGATCGGGCTGATGGGCCTGACCGTGTCGAGGATCTCATCGTTTCCACCGAAGAGTGAGGCGATCAGCTTCGGGAAGCCGAGAACCATCTGCCAAAGGCCCTGCACACTCTGGACGACGGCTTCGCCGAATTGGCTTGCAGCGAGGGGGATCATCGCAACAGGTCCCTGCGATTCCCTTTGCGCCTCGGGTGTGATGCCATAGAAACCGACGACCTCGGTGACAGGCTCACCTTCGGCATCGGTGATCACGTTTCCGTCGTCGTCGACCCTGGCGCGTTCGACCGCCGCCAGCGTTGCGGTCAGCTCAACCGGTTGTCCGTCGCGTTCAACTCCGACGACAATCGTTTCTCCGGGACGAGCTCCCACGAAGTCCGTGAAGGCGTCCCACGTGCCCACGCTCTGGCCGTTGGCTGATCGGATGGTGTCCCCGCCGAGCGTCCCCGCGACGAAGGCTGGTGAGGGGGTCTCTGTTCCGACAACGTACTCAGACACCGCAGCGACCGTGGTCGTACGAACCAGATTGCCCTCTGCGTCAGTTGTCAGGGTTCCCCATACGACGCCTACGAGCCACAAGAGCGCAAATGCGACGACGAAGTGGCTGGCGACGCCTGCGAGCACGACAATCGTCTTCTGCCAATACGGTGATGATCGATAGGTTCTGCCCTCATCCTCTGGCGGGATCTCCTCGAACGGGTTCATGCCGATGATGCGCACGTACCCACCGAAAGGAATTGCCTTGATGCCGTATTCGGTCTCCCCCCTGGTCACCGACCAGAGACGGGGGCCGAATCCGAAGAACGCTTGGGTTGCCTTCATTCCGAATGCCTTGGCCGCGAGGAAGTGGCCACCTTCGTGGATGACGATCATCAGGACGACGCCCGTGATCATGATGAATGCGCCCATTGGTGCCCCTCGCTGATCCAGACGTAACGGTACCGACGAATCCGGCGAATCAGCGCGAGATGCGCTCGCACGCTTCAGCGGCCTTCGCCCGTGCCTCGGCGTCAACGGCGCGAAGTGCCTCAATGTCCCCGGGCGCGAAGGCGTCGTGTGCTTCGAGCACCTCCCCAACCACCGCCGCGATATCGCGGAAGGTGATCATGCCATCCAGGAAGGACCGCACAGAAACCTCATCGGCCGCATTGAGAACCGCCGTGGCCGTACCGCCCCGCCTGCCAGCCTCGTAGCCAAGGTGAAGGCACGGAAATGCCTCACGGTCAGGGGTCTCGAACGTCAGGCTCATGCCTGCGGGACTGAAGGGCCGGTGCTCGTTCGGTACACGCTCGGGAGCAGTGATCGCGTATTGGATCGGTTTGCGCATGTCTGGACTCCCGACCTCCGCCTTCACAACACCGTCGACGAACTCAACGAACGAATGCACGATGCTCTGGGGATGGATCACCACGTCGATCTGGTCGTAGTCGAGCCCGAAGAGATAGTGGGCCTCAATCACCTCGAAGGCCTTGTTCATCAAGGTCGCCGAGTCCACCGTGATCCGTGGACCCATGTCCCATGTCGGATGCGCAAGTGCCTCGCCCACGGTGACACCAACCAGTTGGTCCGGTGTGAAACCTCTGAATGGTCCGCCGGACGCCGTGAGGACCACACGTTGCACAGCCGAGGAATCCTCGCCGACGATGCATTGCCAGATGGCAGAGTGTTCCGAATCGACAGGGATCAATTCACCGCCACCATCCGAGAGGGCCCTGGCGATCAGCGGCCCCCCTGCTACGAGGCTCTCCTTGTTCGCAAGCGCCAGCCGGTTTCCCGCGTAGAGGGCGGCGAGGGACGGAGCCAGTCCGGCGGCGCCAACGATGCCGTTGACAACTGTCGCGCCCGGGAGGGCAGCCGCTTCGGTCACAGCTCCGCGTCCGAAGTGCAGGCGATCACCGAGGGCAGCGCGGAACTCGTCCTCGCGGTGCATGCGATCAACGACACACACCGTGGCGTTCGGCAGCTCGGCAGCCAGTTCCAGGAGGCCGTCCGAAGCTGTGCGCGCGGCAATGGTGTGGACTGGCATCCCGATGCGCTGCGCAACGTCGATCGTTTGTCGACCAATCGAGCCTGTCGCTCCGAGGACGACGAGGGAGCTCAGAGGAGGCCCGACCAAAGAAAGATCGCCCAAGCGGCGGGAATGACAAACAGGAGGCCGTCTATCCGATCCAGGAACCCACCATGTCCGGGAAGCACAGATCCCATGTCCTTGAGATCGAGCGCACGCTTGGCTGCAGACATCGCAAGGTCACCCAAGGGCGCAAGCACCGCAACGGTTGCCCCAAGCACCAACCCGGACGTCAGCTCGAAGGGTTCGACGAAGTGGAGCAGTGCCCCGCAGATCAATGCGACGATCACCCCTCCGACCAAACCTTCAACCGTCTTC
>Ga0265303_10000458_pt1 | contig 22914 bp, 20 predicted proteins | sample Helome_2_FD_192494 | JGI IMG/M metagenome (GOLD analysis project Ga0265303, IMG submission 192494) | Marine sediment microbial communities from subtidal zone of North Sea - Hel_20160317 (Illumina Assembly) | ecosystem: Environmental > Aquatic > Marine > Subtidal zone > Sediment ... | reverse complement strand
GTTCGAGATCCAGTCCGGTTGCACGCTCGCTGTCTTCCATGATCGCAACAAAGGTTTCGGTAGGCGAATGGCAGTAGGTCAGGCTCATCGAAGAAATCGAGGTATCGATCATATCGACGCCGGAGTCGATCGCTTTCATCAGCGTCGCCGTCGACAGGCCGGTGGTTGCGTGGCTGTGTATCGACAAGGGTACCGCACAGCTTTCCTTGATACGGCTGACCATTTCTTCCGCGGTATAGGGTTTGAGCAGGCCCGCCATGTCCTTGATGCAAATCGAATGACAGCCCATGTCTTCGAGCTTCTTTGCCATTTCGACCCAGAGATCAACGTTATGTACCGGGCTTAAGGTATACGAAAGCGCACCCTGGGCGTGTTTGCCGACCGCGATAGTTGCCTTGACCGCGGTTTCGAAGTTACGCATGTCGTTCATCGCATCGAAGATGCGGAAAACATCCATGCCATTCTCGGCGCAGCGCTCGACAAACTTTTCGATCACATCGTCGGCGTAGTGGCGATATCCGAGCGCGTTTTGTCCGCGCAACAACATTTGCATCGGGGTATTGGGCATCGCAGCCTTAAGCTGGCGCAGACGTTCCCAGGGATCTTCACCGAGGAAACGAATACAGGAATCAAAAGTGGCGCCGCCCCAGGTTTCGAGCGACCAGAATCCAACCTGGTCGAGTTTCGCGGCAATTGGCAGCATGTCCTCGATGCGTACCCGCGTGGCCAGTAACGATTGCGAGGCATCGCGTAACACCAGGTCGGTAATCAACAATGGCTTTGACATATTTTGCTACCTGTTTTTCTTATGTAGATGGATTGCCGCGGATATCGCTGCGATATGACTGTTATCAACGCTGCTTTGTGTCATTCCAGGCTGCGTTGTCACCGCCTCGGGGACAATTTTTGACACAATGGAAATAATCGCGATCAGCAGAACCAGGATAATAAATACCGAACCCATACCCAGGCCCAGTAGTTGCAGACTCTGCATCAAAAGTTGTTCAATTTCCATGGTTGCCCAATCGGTATGCGCAAAGACGGCGAATTATACTATATGACGCAGTCATTTTAAGCGTTATAAATCAGCGGGTTGATCCTTGAGCGACCTCCCGGTTTTATGATATCCCCGCGATTCACTTTGCCTGCGCTCGCAAACTCTCAACGCTCGCGGTTGGCGTGAGTATGTCCGGGTCGAGCATTACTTCGATCAGGGCCGGCCTGCCGACTGCCCGGCTGCGCTCAAACGCTGCTTCAAACTCATCGGTTTTTTCAACTCGCTCGCCATGGGCTCCGTAGGCTTCGGCCAGGGCGACAAAATCGGGATTAACCATGTCGGTGCCGATCACGCGGCCCGGATATTCACGCTCCTGGTGCATGCGGATGGTCGCGTATATGCCGTTGTTAATGACGATGACGATGATATTTGCGCGGTACTGCATCGCGGTGGCGAGTTCCTGCCCGTTCATCATGAAATCCCCGTCACCGGCAAAGGCCACCACGCAACGGTCTGGATAGCGAAGTTTCGCCGCAATCGCGGCAGGCAGGCCGTAACCCATGGTGCCGCTGGTCGGCGCCAGTTGGGTGCGATACTCGCGGTAGCGAAAAAAACGATGCAGCCAGCCGGTGTTGTTGCCGGCGCCGTTACAGAGGATGGTGTCCTCATCGACAAGATTTCTAATGCTGTGGATGATATCGGATAACTGCACCGGGCTGTCGACACTGACTGAGCGGTTCCAGTCAAGATAAACCTGGTGCGCCTGCGCAACCTTCTGACTCCAGGTATTGGTCTCGGTCGGGTTTAGCCTGGCTTCGTCAAGCGCGGCGACAAAAGTCTCGGCACTGGCATTGATGGCCACGTCAGGCTGGTAAATATGCCCGAGTTCTTCGGACCCCGGGTGGACATGGATCATGCGTTGGCTGGGGCAGGGAATATCGATCAGCGTGAATCCGCCGGTGGTCATTTCTCCGAGCCTAGCGCCGATCACCAGCAGGCAGTCGGATGCCCGGATGTACTGGGTCAGGGCGGGATTGACGCCGAGCCCAAGATCGCCAATGTAGTTGGGATGCTCGTTATCGAAGAAATCCTGGCAGCGAAATGAATTGACGACGGGAACCTGGTTGACTACGGCAAAATCCTGCAACTTGAGGCGCGTGTCCTCGTTCCAGCCACTGCCGCCGACAATGATCAATGGACGTTCGGCAGCTTCCAGCAGGCTGACGGTTTGCGCGATGTCGGCTGCTGCTGGACTGGTTTTGATAATCTGCCAGGGCTTCGCATCCCCGGCGTCAGTTTCATCGGTCAACATATCCTCGGGAAGCGCGAGCACTACAGGGCCGGGACGCCCACTGGTGGCCACGCTGAAAGCCCGGTTTAAATACTCGGGAATGCGCTCGGCATCATCGATTTGCGCGACCCACTTGGCGACCTCGGAAAACATGCGTCGATAATCGATTTCCTGGAAAGCCTCACGATCGAGATCCTTGCGTGCAATCTGCCCAATCAACAGGATCATCGGGGTTGAATCCTGCATGGCGACATGCAGCCCACCGCTGGCATTGGTAGCACCGGGACCGCGCGTAACGAAGCAGACCCCGGGCCTGCCCGTCAACTTGCCCTCGGCCTCGGCCATGTAAGCAGCGCCGCCCTCGTTGCGGCACACGATCAGTGAGATTTCACTGCGATCAAAAAGTGCATCCAGCGCGGCGAGATAACTTTCGCCGGGAATGCAAAAAATGCGTTCAACGCTGTTGATTTTCAGCGCGTCGATTAAGACTTCGGCGCCGCTGCGTAATTTGTCTGGTGTCTTCAAAGTATCTGGTCGCAATTAATGATGAATCGATTTTCTCCTGATTTGCAATGTCAGACATGACAGGTTTGACGCCGCGGATCAGGGTATTTGTATCTTCGCCACGATCCGAATAAAAAGCAATGCCTTGACAGATGGAAACCAAATTGATTTTTAGACGGGCCTGAATTCGCTAACACGGAAAAAATGGATAGGCTAAGACAGCAGATAAACATAGAATCCCCTGAATGAATTCGATGCATGCAAAAGGCTTGCTGATAACAGCCTGCGGGGTCTTGGTAATTTCTCCGGATGGACTGTTGACGCGACTGATCACAACGGATCACTGGACCATGATTTTCTGGCGTGCGTTGTTTCTGTCCTTTGGCATGTGGCTGGTGATCAACTTTGTTTACCCCAACCGTGCATGGCAACAGTATAAAACAATCAGGGGTCCCGGTTTGCTGATGGTCGGGGCCTATTCACTGGGCACGATATCCTTTATTTTTGCGATCACGCATACCAGTGTCGCCAATACCCTGATCATCCTCAGCACCACGCCGTTGTTCGCGGCAATTATCGGCCGCTTGCTGCTGCATGAAAAAATTCAGCCAAGAACCATGGTCGCAATTGTCCTGGTTTGCATCGGGATAACGGTCATGGCATCGGGTAGTGCCGAGCAGGAGGCGGGTTTACTGGGTGACCTGGCCGCAATACTCGGTTCGTTTTTCCTCGCCTGCGGCTTTAGTTTCGTGCGCCGTTTTCCCGGGGTTTCGGCTTTTTCGGCAATATCCTGCAGTGGTTTGTTAACGGCAGTGATGATATTACCGTTGGCGTCGCCAGTTGCGGTGTCACAGGCAGACATGGGATACCTGTTGATCATGGGTTTATACATGCTGCCGGTGGGGACCGCGCTGATGTTTCTCGGCCCGCGCTATATACCGGCGCCTGAAGTTGGCCTGCTGTTATTGCTGGAGTCGATCCTGGGACCGGTCTGGGTATGGTTGGCACTGGGCGAAGAGCCCGGGGTCAGCACCCTGCTGGGCGGGGCAATCGTGATATCGACACTCGCCATCAATACCATCTGGGCTCTGAAATATTCACGGCTTGAACCCGCCGCGGTTTAAATTTCAGAGCTTTGAATTGGATTTGCGCTTTACTTTAGCGATGCTTCGAGCGTCGGTTGAATTTAAGTGCTCCGCGTGCACGCAGCTCGAGCGAACGTAAGCTGTAAAGAATAAATTGATTTAGCGGAGTATCGAGATCAAGTTCATAAGCAAGGCGCACTACCGCACCATTCTGGGTGTCGAGCTCCGACGGCCTGCCTGCGACGAGGTCGCGTTGCATCGAGGTTGTCGAGTTGGGAGGGATATCTCTCAGCGTCGCCAGGGTCTTGCTGACGCTATCTGCGGGCAGATTTATTTCTCTGGCAAGACCGAGTTGAAAAACCTCTTCGATTGCCTCGGTTAGCAGGTCAAGCGTTTCCGGCTGATCCAGCAAGACGCCGATTGGAGCTCGTGACACGGCCCCGAGTCCGCTCCATGGGGTGATCAACATGAATTTTTGCCACATTGCGACCTTGATATCTTCGGGAATGCTCGACTTGACGCCATAGCAGTGATTAAAGATCTCGGACAGTGTGTTGACGCGAGGATCGGCGTGATTGTCTAGATGCCCGAAACGAATCAGGGGATTGCCACCGCTATGCTTAACGTGGCCGGGGTTTGCCTGAAATGCGACGATCGCACAAAGCCCACCCAGCACGTTATCCGCGTCGAGTATGCTAGCAAGCTGATCCGGGGCTCCGATACCGTTTTGCAGCGGGATAACCAGGGTGTCTGGGCCCACCATGGGCTTCATCGCCCTGGCGGCTGACGGAACCTGCCAGGACTTAACGCAACACAGCACGTAATCGACGATACCGACTTCGGAAGGGTTTTTGGTAACTTTGACCTTATCGATACTGAAATCACCGGCGATACTGCCGACTTTGAGTCCATTTGAGCGCAGCGCCGAAAAATTCTCGTTGCGCGCTATAAAGGTGACATCCTGGCCAATCTGGGCCAGTCGTCCTCCGAAATAAGCACCCACGCCGCCGCTACCAAAGACCGCTATTCGCATTCTGTCTCCATGGAAAAGATCAGGTTTGACCTTACATTATGGCGCAGTGTCATTGTTTTGTAAGAAAATTTCCTGAACGGGCGTCACGCAACAACCAGATTCAACGAGAATAGCAGGTCACTTCGCTTTTATAGGTTGCCGATGCCAGGGGGAAGTGTTTAGAATTCAGAAAAATTAAAAAAAAATGATAATAATTTCCATAAAATGGAAAAGAACGTAGAATTATATAATATTCAATTTATACAATAACTTATACTATTTATATAATACATACTATCCATTTTGGAATATGTTTTTAAAACAAAAATGTCGTTTTTGGAACTGTTCTATGAATTCCGGGCTGTTAAATTACGCGCCATGACAAACCAGGTTACCAACATAACGCGCAAACGCGGCAGACCACCCGGCCCGAACAGTCGTGCCGGCGACGGTAAGAACCAGTCGTTAATACGCGCACTGACTTTGCTTGAACGTCTGTCCGAGACACCGACCGGCTTGAATTTGACCGATCTTTCCTACCAGTTAGGCATGCCCGCCGCGACCGTGCATCGTTTGCTCAGCACCTTTGAGGAACTCGATTTTGTCGAGCAGGACACCGAGCAGGGATTGTGGTTCGTGGGCATTAAAGCGTTTACCGTTGGCAACGCGTTTTTAAGCCGGCGTGACTTCGTAGCCAGCGCAAGGCCGCATATGCACGCACTGGTGGAGCAATGCGGAGAAACGGTGAACCTTGGCGTGATCGATGATGGCGAGGTGGTCTTTATCAGCCAGGTCGAATCGCTGGAGGTAATGCGCATGATCGTGAGATTGGGTAGTCGTTCTCCCATTCACGCTTCGGGCGTTGGCAAGGCGTTGTTGGCGAGCATGCCGGAACAGCGGGTTGCAAACATATTGCAACGTCGCGGCCTGGCGCATTACACCGACCACACGATCGATAATCCAACCCAGTTGCGCGAAGAGCTTGGACAGGTCAGGCAGCTTGGATATGCGCTCGATGACGAAGAACACGCGGTCGGCCTGCGTTGCGTGGCGTCAGCAATATTTGATGAAAATGGACAGGCACTGGCAGCAATTTCACTGTCGGGCCCCAAGGCTCGAATCGTCGACAATCGATTGAGCGAACTCGGCAATGCCATCAGGCAGACCGCCGATGAAATTACCCAGGCGCTAGGTGGTTATAGGCCGACCTGAACTGGAACTAATGTGCCGCGTGAGCGCGGTGTAACGATTTTAAAATACGAGAGACAAGAAAATGTCAGCACAACCAGAGTTTAATCAGAAATCAGCAGAGGGCTTTGAAATGTTCCCACAACTTGAAATTCCGCATACGCTAGCCGCAGGACCGGGACCGGGTAACACGGATCCGCGCGTACTCGCAAGATTTGCCGCGGCGGGCGTTGCCGATCATATGCAGGCCGACGTGGTACGCGGCATGAAAGAAGCCAAGGCCATGCTGCGTGAAGTATTCGGTACCAAAAATGCGTACACCTTTGGCGTTTGTGGTACCGGTTGGGACGGGCTTGATTGCGCGTTTTCGCCAATTCTTCCAGGCGACACGGTGGTTGCTTTCGTCAACGGGACTTTCAGCGGCATCGACGATTTCAATATCCGTCTGAAGGCCTCGACCCCGCAAGACCTGGCAGCGGATCCGCTGAATCCAAAACCCGCTAATGTTGTAACTGTGAATGTACCCCACGGCGAATCGGTTACCAGCGATATCATCGAGGCAGCGCTGGCCGAGCACAAACCGATGTGGGCATTCATGGCACACTATGAAACCGGCAGTGGTCGCGTTAACGATATTGAAGGGTTCAACAACGCCTGCGCCAAACATGGTGCCATGGGCATCGTCGATGCGGTTTCCAGCCTGGGGATTGGTTGTTTCAATATCGATGACTACCCGGCGGTAACCACCTGGGCCTCCTGTCCCCAAAAAGGGATACTCGGGTTGCCCTTGACTTACGCCCCGGTCAGTTTTAATGACAAGGTTATCGAGCTGCTCAAGCAGCGCGGTTGCTATACCTACGTGCATCACCCGATCCTGGAAGCGCGCCACTGGTGTATCGCCGATGGCCAGGATGTCGAAACCGCGGCCTATCATCGCACGCATTCGGGTTACGCGGTTGCGTCTTTCCACGAAGCCCTGCGCCTGTTACTGCTGCACGGTCGAGAGAAGAAGGCTGCCGATTACGTCTTTTACGAAAAAGGCTTGAGCAGCGCAATCGAAGCAATGGGTTGCAAGGTAACCTCGAACATGCCGAGCCTGGTGGTTTTCGATCTACCGGCAGCATTTGAAGGCAAGGAAAAAGAACTGGTTGTCGGCTGTCGCGCGGCCGGATTCGCGATCTGGAATACGCTCTCTGAGCCAGCCCAGATACGGATAGGAATTTTGAACCAGCTTACCGTCGAAACCATAAACGATATAGTCGGTCGCTTCGCCGATGCGATGATCGCGATGGGAGCCGATGTGGATAAGGGCCAGGTACTGGACGATCTGAACAGCTATCTTGCCAGTCGTTAAAATAGGCGAACAACCAGGAAACGCCGGCTGATGCCGGCGTTTTTTTTGGCAAAACGGTGGCTCTGCCTAAAATGCCATGCCGCGCGCGCTAACCGGCCACAGGCACTCGACCTTGTCGTTGCGAATGCCGACATACCAGTCATGTAAATTACAGGTCGGATCGCAGTGGCCGGGCACCAGCTTAAGCCTGTCATTTAGCCTCAGTCGGTTACCTGGATCGGTGATGACCCCATGTTCATCCGAGCAATCAACGTATTCGACATCGTCGCGTCCATAGACAAGCGGCAGTCCCGAATCGACGCTCATCACCTTGAGACCGGCATCGCAAATGGCGTCATCCTGCCTCGTCTTGGACATGATCGAAGTCCAGATAAAGAGGCTGTTGACGAATTCGGAAATTTGCTGACCCTGCGCATCGAGCACACGCTGGTAGTCGGCATCCATAAAAATATAAGATCCGCACTGCATTTCGTTGTAGATCCCGGATGCGGCTTCGAAGGGGTAACTGCCGGTACCGGCACCGGCGACGATGGCGCAATCGAGGTCATTTTCGGTTAGTAGCGCAAGTGTATCGGCTGCCATCTTCGTCGCGGCGTCTATCTTTTCATTACGCTTTGCATAATCTCGAACGTGTTGTGCCGATCCCTGGTAGGCCTGGATCCCGGCGAAGCTCAAACCCGAGCAGGATTCAATTTTTTGCGCAATTTCCAGCGCCGCTTCAATGGTCAGGACCCCACACCGCCCGGCACCACAATCGATTTCGACCAGGCATTCGATATTGGCGTGCTGTGCCGTTGCGGCAGCAGACAAGTCGATAACGTTTTGCAGATCATCGATGCATACCAGCACGCGAGCCTGTTTTGCCAATTGCGCCAACCGTGCAATCTTGTTTGTATCGACGACCTGGTTTGACACCATCACATCAGATATGCCGCCCATAACCATGACCTCGGCCTCGGCAACTTTCTGGCAGCAGATTCCACAGGCGCCACCATGATCGATTTGGTAGCGGGCTATATCAACCGATTTGTGGGTCTTGGAATGCGCGCGCAAGCGTACCCCGGCAGCAGCGAGGTGTTCGTGCAGGGTCGCGACGTTGCGCTCGAACGCGTCCAGTTCAATGATCAATGCCGGTGTAGCAACTTCTGATAGATCCATGCCGATTTCGGCAGGGATGTTCAAACCCGTTACCAGATCGCTTTGTTTGGAAGATGTCCTCATATTTTGTTTCCGATCGATTACTTGCAGCCCGGGCAGTGCTTAAGATCGACATTACCGCCGGTAATGATGACGCCGACACGTTGCCCCTGGAACAGCACCCTGTTTTTAAGCATCACCGCCAGTGGCACCGCGGACGAGGGCTCGATGATGATCTTCATACGCTCCCAGGTTAGATACATGGCATCGAGAATTTCGTCTTCGCTGGCGAGAAGTACGTCGGTAACAAATTGGGAAACAAAATGCCAGGTGCGTGGTCGCAGGTTGGTTTTCAAACCATCGGCAACCGATTGCTGCGCGTCTCGTGTGATGATCTCCCCGGCATGAAAGGAGCGGTAGGCGTCATCGGCATTGGCAGGTTCGGCTGCATATATCTTCGCTTGCGGTGATAGCGTCGATAGTGTCAGGCAGGTTCCGGAGATCAATCCGCCACCTCCAATAGGTGCGACCACGGCGTCGAGGCCTTCGATCTCCTGCTGCAGTTCCAGCACGCAGGTCGCCTGTCCGGCAATGACGCGTGGGTCATCGTAAGGGTGGACCATATCAGCGCCTGATTTTGCAATCACCTGTTCCAGCGTGGCCTCGCGCGATGCCTGCGTGGGTTCGCATTCAATTATATTGCCACCGTAACTGCGCACCGCGGCTTTCTTTGTCGCGGGCGCGTTATGGGGCATCACCACGGTTGCATCGATGCCGCGCAAGGCGGCGGCGAAGCTGAGCGCCCCCGCGTGATTACCCGAGGAATGCGTGGCGACTCCCTTCGCCGCATCAGTATCGTTCAGGCCAAACACGGCGTTAGTCGCGCCACGTGCCTTGAAGGCGCCAACCTTTTGCAGGTTTTCACATTTAAAGAAGATTTCAGCGCCGGTTAACTGGTTGAGGTAGCTCGAGGTCAGCACCGGGGTGCGATGAATATAGGGAGTGATGCGCTCATGCGCTTCAATTACATCGTCGAATGTCGGGATATCCATGTGCTGACGGCCTCGCCGGTTGGTGAACTCAGAGGGCCTAATAATGCCACAGAATCTAGACTATCTTGATATTGGAAACACGAATTCGAAAACGATCGCCTGTTTCCATCGAAGCATTCAGCTTGAGATTCATGAGGTCAGCGTATGATTTAACCAGCGAGAATCGGGCCAAAGGGTCATCGTGGCCATCATTATTACTGCCGTTATAGAAATCCTTGAACATTGTTTTCAGCTCGTCACTGGTGAGCGACTTCGACATTGGGTTTTCGATTTCAACCGCACAGTATTCAGCCCCGGCTTGAACCGCGATCCTGATTTCCGATTCCGCCGGGCTGTGCGAAATCGCATTCATAATCAAGTTTGCGAGTAAGTGCTCCATCCATTTAGCGTCCACCAACAGGGTTGGCAGCTTTTCTGCAGGCAACTGCAGCGAAATTTCTTTTTGTTCTGCATCTTTCCTAAGTTTTGAGCATACCCTGTTAAGTAGTTTGGAGAATTTAATTTCGCTAATCACCAGCTCGATTTCACCATGATCACACTGACACATTTTGAGTAGATTTTCGATCAATCGATTCAGGTGGGTGGTGGAGTCGATGCCCTTCTCGCGATCGTCCGCGGGTAATTTTGGGTTGACCCTGCGTTTCACCAGGGATTGAATTCGAGCATGCAGATCATCACAGGAAAACGGTTTCACCAGGTAGTCATCGGCACCCTGGATTAGTGCGGTTACCCGGTCATGGATTTGATCACGTGCCGACAGGATCAGAATTTCTACTTCGCGATCCAGTTCACGAATTTCATGCAGCACCAGCAGGCTGGATTCTTTCGGCAACATCAAATCGAGAATAATAACGTCGTAGTCGCGGTTCGATGCATATTTAATTGCCTCGGTACCCTCGTCGACTACGTCGACCGCGTAACCAAAGGCCTGCAAACCTGCGCTCATCGAATCTTGCAACCTGGCGGAATCTTCTACCACGAGAACTTTCATGGTTTTGTTTTAGCGAACCTGTCTGAAGATTGGCTTAAGATTCGGCGTTAAGTGACAAAATTTACATATTCGCTTGATACGAATCAGCCTGGATATTCGGCCATACCCCTTGCCCCGCTACTGATTGAAACGAATCATTAGGTCGCGAATTGTTATTTATGCAATTTCGAGCTTTGACAAGGTGATACCAAATTGGCTGTTGTCGGATATCGAAGCACGCACTTCCAGCCCCATTAATTTTGCATATGATTTTACCAGGGATAGGCCAATTCCGGCGTGACGCCCGGGTTCCCTGGCGGCGTCTTTTCTCCAGAAGCGTTCGAATATCTTGTTGAGATCCTGGGAAGAGAGGGAATCATCCATCGGATTCCCGATTTCCAGGTCACAGTATCCGGATTCCGATACGGTTGTTAGCGTTACCGTCGCGCCGCTGGGACTGTATGCTATGGCATTGAATATCAGGTTCTGCAATATCAATTCCAGCCATTGGGCGTCAGCAAGAATAACTGGTAGTTTTGTTTGCGGTAGCTCGATAGTGATGTCTCTTTCTGCGGTTTCTTCGGCAAGGCCCTGGCAGACTTTCTCGATTAGCTGATCCAACTTTATCGTACTGATTTCAAGTTCGATGCTCCCCTCTTCGCTCCGGCAAAGGTGTAACAGGTTTTCAATCACGCGATCAAGCTGTCGCGACGAATCATAAATATCTGCAAAATAACTGCGAATGTCCTTTTCGTCCGGCCAGCGCAAACCTACTTCGGCGAGTGAGCGTATCTCCGCTACCGGGGTACGTAGTTCATGCGCAACATCGGAGGTAAATTCTCGTTCACGGTTTAGTGTTTTTTCGATTTCTACCAGTACCAGATTAAACTGTGTTGCAATCGGCTCCAGTTCTTTAGGTTGACCTTCGGTGGTAATTCTGTGATCGAGGGTGTGCGGGGAAATCTGGCTGATATCGTTTTTGATTTGAATCAGCGGTTCCAGCCCCCGTTTGATCGCCCGGGTTACGCTTAACATGACCGCAAACAGCACCACGATACCGATGCCAGCGACGAGCAAATGGAAACGTATTAAAGTCTGGTCAAGGGATTCGCGTTCACGGCTTACCCGCAGAATCGCCCTGGGCCGATTTTCCATCGCGATCGTTTTGCGTAACTCTTTATCTTCGATTTGCGGCACAAACTTGATTGAAATGCGCCGGCCCGTTCTACCGTCGGGAAGCTTGAGATCGGAGATAAGTACTTCTTCGGATTGATCGCTAAATTGTGATTCCGGGTATCCCCCGAAGCTATGCGACCTTTCCAGGAGGCTGCTGTTACCCAGAAATAATTCAAAGTACTCGGGATTTTCGGGTGACTCGAACTCGGGCATGAATTCGTCGGCAAAATCCAGCTCGACTTGTGTTCCATCGAATTTCGTGAGCGTGACGAGTGCACGTGCTTTGGATTCCATCGCGGCATCGAACTGGTTTAGCAGCTGGGTGGAAACCACTCTGTCGACCACAATTTGACCGGCGGCGAGAATTAACGCAACCCACAGGATTGTCGAGACTGTAGTGGTTTTGCTGAGCGAACGCATCGATAGTATTCTTTTAGTTGATTAAATAGCCAAAACCACGTCGGGTCTCAACTAATTTTGTGACGCCTTGCAGGCGCAGCTTTTTGCGTAAACTACTGACATGTGCTTCGATTGCGTTTTTCGATGAATACGAATTGGAATCGTAAATCTGGTTGAGTAACGCCTCTGGCGATATTACCCGTCCCCGGTTCAGTGCCAGGTATTCCAGGATACTGATTTCGGTTGGCGTCAACGGAAAACAATCCGCACCCAGGTAAGCAATATGTAGTGAAGTATCGATCTTGATTTCGCCGATCGATATCACCGGGGATTTCTGGTTGAATCTGCGGCGCACCAGCGCCTGAATTCGCGCGTGAAGCTCATCGAAAGCAAACGGTTTCACCAGATAATCGTCGGCACCCTGTTGAAGACCGTTTATTCGGTCCCGGGTTTGATCACGAGACGATAGGATGAGTACTTCGGGGCTCTGCCTGGAGCGTCTGATTTCCTGCAGGACTTCGAGGCCTGATTTTTTGGGTAACATCAGATCGAGCACGATAACGTCGTAATCGCCAGTCGTTGCAAACGCAATCCCTTCCTCACCGTCGCCGGCGATATCAACGGCATAGCCCAATCTGCGCAATCCAGCGTTCAGAGACTTCTGTAGTTTTTTGGAATCCTCGACAACCAGTATCTTCATTCGGCTGTTTTATCCCCTGAATCTTAAGATTCACTTAAGATTACTGAAAAGTTGAGCTATTCCGAAGCTTAATCTGCAGAATCCATATTATCTGCTTTGAATTGATTTATGATTTTTCAGGTTTTGATGACAAGTCACCGTTGATCAAATGAAATTCGTCCATTCCCAAACTTTAATTTAGACGCTCAATCTTAAAGTAATCTTAAGTTTCAATCGTTAGGCTCTATGTATAGGTGATTAAATAAATGGAGACATGTGATGAAGATATTGCGATATAAATTGGCCCAGATTTTATTGGCCTGCGCTCTTTCGATGACGGTGCCCCTTGTGCAGGCGGAGGCCGACGGGATGTACGAACTATCGGGTCGCCTGAATATTGTCGGTGCCAATGGCACGCCCTCCAATGACATACTGGGATTCGGGGTTATCCTGCACCGCAAGCTATCCGATGACTGGTACCTGGGTTTCGGCCTGGATATTTCGCCTGAATTCGATGTTGAAAGACCGAACGAAGAGCTTAACATCGATAGTGTTGGTGAAGTTGATGGCGTGGGCACCATGAATATGTTCACGGTGGTCGCCGAGCGTCGTTACGCGCTTGACTCGGAGGGCTGGGTCGGATTCTGGAATCTGGGTGTCGGTATCGCAGACATCGATGTTGATGATGCGGATGGCGATGTCGAAGGTGGGGGCAGGTTTGATATCAAAATCGACGCCGATACCGAGACTGTTCTAATCGGCAGTGTCGGCGCGTTGCAGCGATTGGGCGAACACTGGTCGGCGCGCTACGAGGTCACACTCGAACAGCACATTGCCGACTGGAAAATAGAGGACAGGGTTAGCGGTGCAACCGATTCCTACGATGATTACACGGTTTATGGTCTGCGAGTCGGAATGAATTATCGATTCTGATTATCTTCAGTCGAGAGCCCGGGTTTTTTGCAGGATCTGCAGTTCGGCAAATAGTTGCAGCATATCGTTATTATCGATGAACGAAATATTGTAAGGATGTTCGCAAGCGATCTTGTCGTAGTTGCCACTCGCGGGCATGGCTTCGACAAGTTTCGCGATCTTGCCCCACAGCAGTAGCGTGATGCGGCGCGATGAATTTTGGGCGATCAGGGCAAGTAGACGCTCGAGAAACTGCAACCAGTAACGTGCTTCGTTTACGGGTTTGCGCTCGGGATGCAGCACCGGGGTCGCGTTAAGCATTAAAAATCCGACGCGCTCGAGGTTCTGGAACAGCTCGGCCAGGGTCAGGATCAGTCCGCGCTTGTCGAGCATTGCGATCGACTCCTGCGTTATTTTACCTGCGCCGTCCTTTTGTAGATGTCCCTCGGCAACCAGGGCTGTTTTGACGATGTTGCGCAGCGAGGTGGCGCGGTTAACTGCTTTACTCAAACCCTGTTCACTCCAAAGGCTGCCAACCGCGGCGTCGTAGAATGCGATGCCGTTCGCCGACTCGCGGCGCGGGTAGGGCGACTCACCGATCAGCAGGTAATGCACGCCATCCCGATCACGCTGAAACGCGGCCAGCAGTCGATCCACACCGGGCAACCAGGAGTCGTCCTGCAACAGGGTTTCGAGGTAATCTGGCTCCAGGGTCAACAGTGACTCGGCGAGTATTTGCCGCCAGTCATCATGCACCCCCGAGCGTTCGATCAGGGTATTGATACTACTCATCTATAAGCGCATCGATGCGAATGTGCGCGATCTTTTCGACCTCGCCGATTGCGGTATCAAACTCCAGCTGTTCCGAATTATTGAGCCGATTTTCCATTGACGCGATAATTTGATGCTTGTCGAGCCCGGTCACCGCGATGATGAACGGAAATCCGAACTTTGAATGGTAAGCCTGGTTGAGCGACTTGATTTTCGCGAGTTCTTCGGCGCTGCACTGGTTTAATCCAGCCCCGGCCTGTTCGCGCTTCGATTCATCGGTCATAGTGCCTTCGCTGGCTTCCCTTCCGGCCAGTTCGGGATGGCTGCAGAGTAATTCCATGCGATGAACTTCCGGTGCGCGCCTGACCGCCTCGGCCATCGCCCTATGCAGTTCTGCGCCAGATTCAAACGGACGTTCCGGGTACACCAGGTCCGGGACCCAGGGAGAGCGCTCAAAAATCCCGCCCAGCAATTCGATGAAGCGCTCTACGTTGCTGCGGTTGATTTCATCGATGCTGATGCCCATAACGATAATTATGCGGCTTGCGGCGGGTGCCTGTCTATCCAGTGCCTGGCGATGTCGATACGGCGACAAATCCATACCTGGTCTTGCGCTTGCGCGTAATCGAGAAACCGCTGCAGGGCCCGGAAGCGTCCCGGCCTACCGACCAGGCGACAATGTAATCCGACCGACATCATTTTTGGTGTTTGCGCACCCTCGGCGTAGAGCACATCGAAACTGTCGCGCAGGTACTGGAAGAATTGATCGCCACTGTTAAAGCCTTGTGCGGTAGCGAAACGCATATCGTTGACATCGAGGGTGTAGGGGATGACCAGGTGCGTCTTGTCTTCTCCATTGCCGGTTTTGACTTGTTGCCATAAGGGCAAGTCATCACCGTAGTAATCGGAGTCGTAAAGCAGGCCACCCTGTTCGACCACGAGACGACGGGTGTTGGGACTATCGCGCCCGGTATACCAGCCTAGCGGTGTGGCCCCGGTGAGTTGGGTAATGATATCGAGCGCCTGTTGCATATGCTCACGCTCGACCGCCTCGTCTATATCCTGGTATTGAATCCAGCGCAATCCATGACAGGCGATCTCATGCTTCAGCCTGACCAGTTCGGTTGCCAGTTCGGGATGACGCTGGAGGGCCATCGCCACGGCGAATACGGTTAATGGCAGCCCGCGCGATTCAAACTCGCGCAACAGCCGCCAGACGCCAGCACGTGAACCATACTCGTATATCGATTCCATGCTCATGTGACGTTCCGAGTAGCCTGGGGCACCGATTATTTCCGAGAGGAACTGTTCCGAGCTCGCGTCGCCGTGCAATACATTGCTTTCACCGCCTTCCTCGTAATTGAGAACAAACTGCAACGCGATGCGCGCATCGCCGGGCCATTGTGCCCTGGGCGGATTAGCCCCGTAGCCGATCATGTCACGTGGGTAATCGTTCATGCCGGTTGCTCGACACCATGCGGGCGTAATAACTCGGCCAGGTCGGCTGGTGGTTTTTCCGGCTTATGCTTGATCTTGCTCTCGATGTGCAGCAGGTGCTGGTTCATTACTTTTTTCGCGGTTTTGACATCACCTCGCGCGATCGCATCAACAATCGCCTCGTGTTCCTGGTTGCGGCATCGATTATGCTCGTCGATCCCGAGGTGAGTCAGGATCACCAACGGCGTGCGGCGAATAATATCGTTCAGGTATTCCTCGAGCACACTGTTGCCTGCCATGCGTGCAAGTTCGCGGTGAAAATCAACTGATAGCGCAAGTGCGCGTTCGGTATCGCCTCGCAGGTAGGCTTTTTGCTCCCGGTCCAGCATCCTGCCGAGCTGCTCGACGTGTTGTTCTTTGGAGTGACCGATCAGGGTTTCGAGGATTGCGGATTCGATGACCCTGCGAGTGGCGAATAAATCCTGTCCTTCCTTGACCGATGGCTTTGCTACCGTGGCACCCCGATTGGGTGTTTGATCGACCAGCTTCGAGTGGGCCAGGCGCGTCAGTACCTTGCGAATCAGGCCACGTTTGACGCCGAACAGGTTGGCAAGCTGTACCTCTTTCAACTTGGTCCCCGGCGCCAGTCGGTGGTCAAGTACCGCCTGTTCGATTTGACGTAACACATCGTCTTCGCTGAACCTGGTTTGATCGGGTTTGGTGTTTTGCGTGGCCATTTTCGTTCTGGTCGCTTACCTGGTTAACGGGCGAGTGTAGCATGATAATTAAATTGTTAACAATATTTTATCAAAGTGTTGACAATATTATCAATTAATGCGACTTTATCGCATCTGCTACTGAGGGGTGTAGATATGGGGAGGCTAACAACGCATGTTCTGGACACAGCGCACGGCTGTCCAGCCGCTGGCGTTGAAATCGTGCTTTACCGGGTATCCCCGGAACGACTGGAACTAGGTCGCGACAGCACCAATAACGACGGGCGACTGGATAATCCCATCCTCGATGCTGGTGCGTTTGTTCCCGGTGTTTACGAATTGGTATTCCAGGCCGGAAAATACTTTCGCAGCCTCAACCTTGATTTGCCGGAGCCCCCCTTCATCGATGAAGTGGTACTGCGCTTCGGTATCGCCGATTCTGACCAGCACTACCACGTCCCGTTACTGGTTTCGCCCTGGGCCTACTCGACTTACCGGGGGTCCTAGTGGATACGGTTCGCTTCATTCTCGATGGCAGGCTGGTCGAAATTGCCGATGTCGAACCGACACGTACAGTGCTGCAATATCTGCGTGAAGACTTGCGCCGCACCGGCAGCAAGGAAGGCTGTGCCGAAGGCGATTGCGGGGCCTGTACCGTGGTGATTGCGGAACTGACCGGCGACGAGCTTCGCTATCGCGCGGTCAATGCTTGCATCCAGTTTCTGCCGACTCTCGATGGCAAAGCCCTGTTTACCGTTGAGTCGTTGAAGGCGGCCGATGGCAGGCTGCACCCGGTGCAGCAGAGCATGGTTGATTACCATGGTTCCCAGTGTGGCTTCTGTACTCCTGGCTTCATCATGTCGATGTATGCGCTCTACAAAAACAATCCTGCTCCGGGGCGTGGTGATATCGATGATGCCCTGTCCGGTAATCTGTGCCGATGCACCGGTTATCGTCCTATCATCGAAGCTTGCCTGCATATGTATGACTACCCGGCTCCGCAGGACAACGAGCAACAATTGCGTAAGCAACTGCTTGGCTTGCGGCGGGCAACAGGCCAGTCGCTGGAACTCGAGCGGGGGAGATACTATGCCCCGGCTAGCGTTGACGAGTTGGCAAGCCTGTATCAGCAACACCCGTCGGCACAAATTCTCGCCGGCGGTACCGATGTCGGTCTTTGGGTAACCAAGCAGTTACGTGAATTGCCGGTGATTATCTACCTCGGCAACGTGGTGGAACTCGGTCAGATCAATTCGAACCAGGGCAACATCGAGGTTGGCGCGGCGGTAACGCTAAGCGATGCCTGTGACACGATCTGCGCGCAGTATCCAGAATTCACCGAAATGTTCCGCCGTTTCGCGTCGGTGCCGGTGCGCAATGCTGGCACCCTGGTTGGCAATGTTGCCAACGGCTCTCCAATCGGTGACTCGATGCCGGCGCTGATTGCGATTAAAACCTGGGTCAAACTACGCCACGGAGACGACGTACGTGAAATGGCACTCGAAGACCTGTATCTCGATTACATGAAAAACGTGATGCAGCCGGGCGAATTTATCGAAGCAATTGAGATTCCCGCGCGCGATGAGCACCTCGAGTTGCGCTGTTACAAGCTCTGCAAGCGTTTTGATCAGGATATATCAGCGGTTTGCGCGGCCTTCGCGATACGACTCGATGGCGATACCGTCAGCGAAATTCGCATCGCGCTGGGTGGCATGGCAGCAATTCCGAAACGCGCACTGTTGACTGAAAAACTGCTTTCTGGCGGGAAATGGGATGAGTCGTCGGTAACTGCCGCGATGGAAAAGCTGGCCGAGGATTTTGCACCACTGTCCGATATGCGCGCGAGCGCGGACTATCGAGGTCGGGCCACGGCCAACCTGCTATACCGGTTTTATCTCGAAACCAGGTCGCAGCAGCCGCTCGATGCGGAGGCGGTTAACGTCTTCGCGGTGTCAGGTTGATGGAAGACCGGGTTAAGCAACAGGCCAGGGAAACCGCGCCGGGCACTTCCGTTCCGCACGAATCGGCGGCATTACACGTTGCCGGTGAAGCGACGTATGTCGATGATATTCCAGAACTCGCCGGTACCTGTCATATCGCGCTAGGCCTGAGTTCACAGGCGCATGCCAGGATTAAATCCATCGATCTGGATGCGGTACGCGCCGCATCCGGAGTGGTTGGGGTTATCGCTGCCGCCGACATTCCCGGGCACAATGACTGCGGCCCCATTATTCACGATGATCCGATTCTCGCCGATAGCCTGGTGCAGTTTGTCGGGCAACCGATTTTTGCCGCGGTTGCAACCTCGTTTACCGCGGCGCGCAAGGCAGTCGGCCTGGCCAGCATCGAGTACGAGTCACTGCCGGCAGTGCTTGATGTTGCTACCGGCAAAAGCCAGCAATCGTGGGTATTACCGCCGATGCAATTACGCCGCGGTGATGCCAAGCAGGCCCTGAAGTCGGCAGAGCGCAGGATTCAGGGTCATATTTCGATTGGCGGCCAGGAGCAGTTTTATCTCGAAGGGCAGATTTCCTACGTTGCACCGAAAGAAGACGGTTGTTTCCATTTATGGTGTTCGACGCAACACCCGACCGAAATGCAGCAGGTGGTTGCGCATGCGCTCGGTATCGATTTCAACCAGGTGCTTGTCGAAATGCGACGCATGGGTGGTGGCTTTGGCGGCAAGGAATCGCAGTCGGCAATCTTCGCCTGCATCACCGCGGTTGCCGCTTATCGCCTGCGCTGCCCGGTAAAATTACGCCTCGATCGCGATGACGATATGTTGATTACCGGAAAACGTCATGGTTTCGAGTTCGATTACGAGGTCGGCTATGACGACACTGGGCTGATCCAGGGGGCTAAAATTGACATGGCGGCACAGGCCGGGTTCTCGGCCGACCTGACCGGTCCGGTGGTAACCCGTGCGGTTTGTCATTTTGACAATGCCTATTACCTCGGTGATGTCTCTATCGATGCTTACAGCGTCAAGACCAACACCCAGTCAAATACCGCGTTTCGCGGTTTTGGCGGGCCACAGGGTGCGATCGCGATTGAATACATCATCGATAATATCGCGCGCGAGCTTGGTAAGGACCCGCAGCAAGTGCGTAAGGTTAATTTCTACGGCCAGGATGAGCGCAACACCACACCCTACGGGCAAACCGTACGGGACAACGTTATCCATGAACTGGTGGCCGAACTCGAATCCAGCAGTGACTATTACGCACGCCGTGAAGCGGTCGCCGCATTTAACCGCACAAGCCCGGTGTTGCGTAAAGGTCTTGCGATAACCCCGGTTAAATTCGGCATTTCATTTAACGTGGTTCACTTCAACCAGGCCGGGGCACTGGTTCATATCTATACCGACGGCACCGTACTGGTCAATCATGGCGGTACCGAAATGGGTCAGGGTCTGCATACCAAGGTGTCGCAGGTAGTTGCACTGGAGTTGGGTATCGATATCGCGCGCGTGCGTGCCACCGCCAACGATACCAGCAAGGTGGCCAATACCTCGGCGACCGCGGCCTCGACCGGTAGCGATCTCAACGGCAAGGCGGCGCAGGATGCCGCGCGTCATATTCGCAATCGCCTGGCCGGTCTCGTGGCCGAACTGCACGGCGTCAACGTCGCCGATGTCGAGTTTGTCGATAACATGGTTAGCTGGGGCTCTGGACAGATCCCGTTCCAGGAACTGGTGGTGCAGGCCTATGAGAATCGGGTACAGCTATGGTCTGACGGTTTTTACAAAACGCCCGGTCTTAACTGGGATCGCGATGCGATGCAGGGCAGCCCGTTTTACTATTTCGCCTATGGCGCCGCGGTTTCGGAAGTGGTGGTCGATACGCTGACCGGTGAATGGAAATTGCTGCAGGCCGATATCCTGCACGACGCCGGCAACTCGATAAACCCGGCGATCGATATCGGTCAGATTGAAGGTGCTTACATCCAGGGCATGGGCTGGCTGACCAGCGAAGAACTTTGCTGGAACGAACAGGGCAGGCTAACGACGCATGCGCCATCGACTTACAAGATTCCAACCATTACCGATTGCCCGCAAAAATTCACTACCCGGCTGTATCGCAACCATAACGTCGAAGATACGATTTTACGCTCCAAGGCGGTCGGCGAGCCGCCCCTGTTACTGCCCTTCTCGGTATTTTTCGCGATTCGAGACGCCATTGCGAGTCTTGCCGACAACCGCATCAATCCGCCCCTGCGCGCGCCGGCAACTCCGGAAGCGATTCTCGATGCGATCGATGCGGTTCGCGCGGAGGCAAAATGACAGGCTGGCAGGACGCCGTGGTCGAACTGCGCCGCAATAAAACACCGGCTGTACTGGTGAGCGTCGATTCTATTGTTGGATCGACACCGCGCGAAGCGGGCGCAAAAATGATTGTCACCGCTACTCAATTGCACGGCACGATCGGCGGCGGTAATCTCGAGTACCAGGCCTGTCAAATCGCGCGTAACCGGCTCCAACAGGGTGCTGATGATGGGGTTCAGCGGTTCCCGCTCGGCGCCGGGCTCGGTCAGTGTTGCGGCGGCCTGGTGAACCTGATGTTCGAGAAGCTCACCGACGACAGTGACTGGGACAGCATCGCCGGCGAGGATGATCACATCGAGCTATACCTGTTTGGTGCGGGACACGTCGGCCAGGCGGTGGTGCGCGCGCTGCGGGATTTACCGGTGACAATCAACTGGATCGATACCCGTGACGATATCCTGCCGCAGGAACCGCCGCCTGGGGTAACAGCAACCTGCACTGACACGCCGGAAGCGGAAATCGATGCTGCTCCGGCCGGGTGCTATTTCCTGGTGATGACGCATGATCACGGGCTTGATCAGCGGCTGTGCGAGCAGATCCTCAAGCGTGATGATTTTACCTACTTTGGATTGATCGGTTCGCGCTCAAAACGTCGCAACTTTGAAACCCGACTGCAGCGTCGTGGCGTCGATGTTGAAAAATTCGGACATATGACCTGCCCGATCGGGGTTGGTGGTATCGGTAGCAAGCAACCGGCCCAGATCGCGATTTCGGTTGCTGCCGAAATCCTGCAGGTATACGATCGTGCGCATAACGATAAGCAAACCAATAATAAAGTAACTTACAAAATGGGGGGGAGAGCATGACATCCGATACGGATGGCGACCAGACGCCAAGGCTTGAGCTTCACGGCATTACCAAGATCTACCCCTCGGTAATCGCCAATGAAGACGTGTCCCTGTCGGTTAAGCGTGGCGAAATTCATGCAGTATTGGGCGAAAATGGTGCGGGCAAATCGACGCTGATGAAAATGATTTACGGCGTCGCCAGGCCCGATGCCGGCGAAATGAAGTGGGAAGGCGAGGTGGTGCAGGTTGAAAATCCTGCGCATGCCAGGAGCCTTGGCATCGGTATGGTGTTCCAGCACTTTTCGCTGTTTGAAACTTTAAACGTGGTCGAAAATGTTGCCCTGGCGTTACCTGGCAATCCCGACCTTAAACAACTCGCCGAACAAATCACCGAGGTTTCCAATCGTTACGGGCTGCCGGTCGATCCGGGGCGGTTGGTGCACGCACTTTCGGTGGGCGAGCGCCAAAGGGTCGAGATCATTCGTTGCCTGTTGCAAAATCCCAAATTGCTGATCATGGATGAGCCGACCTCGGTGTTGACCCCGCAGGCGGTGCGCAAGTTGTTCGATACCTTGCGCCAACTGGCCGACGAGGGCTGCAGTATTCTCTATATCAGCCATAAGCTGGATGAAATCCAGGAGCTCTGCCATGTCGCCACGGTGTTACGCGATGGTAAGGTCACCGGCGATTGCATTCCGTCCGAGGAAACACCCAAATCGATGGCGAGCCTGATGATCGGCAAGGAGCTTCCGGTACCCGAGCACAGTGGCTCCAGCGAACCGGGCGAAACCCGCCTGCAACTTAACCGGCTTTCGAAGGCTTCCGATGATCCTTTTGGTACCAGTTTGGAGGATATCGAGCTCGAAGTGCGTTCCGGAGAGATCCTGGGAATCGCCGGTGTGTCGGGCAACGGGCAGCAGGAATTGCTGTACGCGCTTTCGGGTGAGATTCCGGTCAACGACGCGGATTCGATCGTAATCTGTGGTAAGCCATCGGGTCGGGACCTCCCCGACCAACGTCGCGGTAATGGGATGGGTTTCGTACCGGAAGAGCGCCTCGGTCGCGGCGCGGTGCCGCGGATGTCGCTAACCGAGAACGCGTTGTTAACCGCGCATCGCGCCG
>Ga0265303_10000457_pt1 | contig 22914 bp, 15 predicted proteins | sample Helome_2_FD_192494 | JGI IMG/M metagenome (GOLD analysis project Ga0265303, IMG submission 192494) | Marine sediment microbial communities from subtidal zone of North Sea - Hel_20160317 (Illumina Assembly) | ecosystem: Environmental > Aquatic > Marine > Subtidal zone > Sediment ... | reverse complement strand
AAGAAATTTGCCGGATTCATTTACTTTTTTACTAATCTGACCTAAAATTTTGGCACCCGTGCTGTCGATCTCATTCACGCGCTTCATATCAAGGATGCAATAGGTGTTGTGTTTCATTGCGCTCGCGACTTCCATTGCAAGATTATCGGCGGAGCCGAAAAATAGCGGACCCCGGAGTTCATAAACAATGATCCCTTTGCCTCTTTCCTTCAGCAAAATATTGTTTTTAATGCTACGGACCTTTTTAGAATGTATCTGATCGCCAAAATATTCCCTTTTTACGATGGATCTCCCCATTCTCACGACGAATAACCCCGACGCGATGGCGATACCGATTAAAACGGCAACAATGAGGTTAACGCACACCGTGATAACCGCCACAACAATGGTAACGGCAAGATTAGCGATAATCCTTTTTTGCTGATCACGAGCGTGCAACAGATTTCGAAATAAATCGAGCGTCCATTTATCAAACAATCCGAAACCAACAGATACGATTATTCCGGCAATCACGGCCAGGGGAATTTTTCCGATAATTGATCCCAAAGTCATTATAGTTAAAAGAATCAAAAGCCCGCAAACCAGACTTGAGAGCCGGGTTCTTCCACCGGCTCTGTAATTAGCCATGTTATGAAGTTCCGATCCTGCAGAAGGCAGGGCAGAGAAGAGTGAATTCATGATATTTCCGATGCCCTGGCCCATGAGTTCTTTGTTACTTTTGTGCCGTGTACCCGTAAAATTATCTGCAGCAACAGAACTCAGCAAAGACTCAAGGGAACCGATAGACCCGAGAACAAGTCCGGTAATTAAAATGCGCGGGAGGAGGTCAACGATATCGATGTCTGTGATTAATCCAGAAAATTTCACGAAAATATCGGGTTTTGGCCATTGAAAATTAAAATTTCCGACGACCGGACCCAAGGCGGAAACGCCCCCGATCGTTTTCAGGGCGTAGAATACAGCTGTTCCGATTGCAAGCCCGACCAGCGAAGCGGGTACCGCTTTAAATAATCGCTTGGACAAAAAAACCGCAATAATGGTGGTTAACCCTACTAAAAGTGTATACGGTTGTACCACTGAAGGATTGGATAAGATTTCAATTATGGAAATGTGGTTGCCCGCGCCAATCAGCGCAGCAATCTGTTCATAAATGAGGATAATAGCAATCCCGTTCATGAATCCCGAAACAACCGGATAGGGAACATATTTGATTAGATTCCCCAGGCGCATAGCTCCGAAACAAAACTGAATGATGCCACTTGCTAAAACACAGGTGGACGCCAAACCGACAATGAGCACTTGTTGGGAGGCAGCATCCGGAATCTGCAAACGCGCAGCCAAAGGGGCAACAAAGGAAGCAAGTAGGAGGGTAAGAGGCGCCTTCGGGGCGGTTATTTGTATATCGGTTCCGCCTATCAGCGAGGCGAAAATGCCCCCGAAGAGGCAGGCGTATAATCCTAGTAAGGCTGCAGAGGGAAGAAATTCCGCGCCTAAAGGTTTATAAACGATAATGCCGTATCCGATAGAGAGCGGTATGGAGATAATGGCTGCAGATATAGCACCGGAGAGATCTCCTCTGATATTTGACAGCAATTTCTGGGTGTTCATAGGAATACAAAAAACACGTTTATCCGTTCTTCTCTATATCAATACAGTCGTTGATGACTTTTTCAACTTTATCAGGTGATAACCGGCTGCCAGTTCTTCGCGGTGAGCCGCCAATTATTGGGCTTCCACCCCAGCAGTTGTCCTGTGATGACAGCTTTTCAAATTTATTCAAGGCTTTAAATATTCGGTTTATAGGAAACTTGATAAAAGGCGACATTTTTCCGATTGTATAAGAATAGGAGCCCCTCCGGCCCTCTACCAGAGAGACATAGGCCTTAATTCCTTCAGAGAACAGTTTGGTACGCGCGTAAGGGCCCTCTTCGATGATGAACTGCCAACCGTCACCCCCACCGATCGTCTCAAAGGTTGTATCCAGATCAATTTCCACGCTCTGTCCGCTAATGGCGGAATCAATTCTGTCGCACACCGACCAGAGGATTTTCTCCATTTCATTTTTAGACATGTGGTAGATGCTGCCATCAGCCCGGGCTTTAGTATAAGGTTCATATAACCATGCCTGCTTCCGAAGTAGCGGCCTTTTTGGATTAATCGGGTAGGCACCGGCGGACGCATCCAGAATATCTTCAAACATTATTAATTGAAATAATACACTATCGATCCTTAGCTTAATCAGCTTGTCAGAATTTTTTAGCAGCCAGCAAGATAAGCAAACATCCTGGTCGACGTCATTGATGTATACATTGGCATGGGGCTCGCCGCGTTTTTGAAATGTATCTAATAAACCCAGGCAAATATAAAAATAAACTTGGGCGCATGTACTGCGTGTGGCGATGCGGGCTACACCTTCATGATGATTGAAATTGGCATACGGCCCTTGAATAAAAAATTTGGGCGGTCCTTTTACATAACCATCAAGAGCAATGGAAAAATTAGGCTTTGAATTTACAAAATCATCCCAGCTTAAAACAACTTTCGGCTCTATATAAAATCGAATCATGCTAGACCCACCATAAAATCAACTTGAACCGATCTTAAAAATAGCAGACCACGCGCAAGAGCATTGCACCGGCCGATGAAAAAGCGCAGTCCGCCGCAGGCGGATGAGCAGTACATTTTGAAGCGGTCGATAATCCGCCTGCGGCGGACTGCGCTATCTTATATGTTACACACAGACCCCTACGGCGTCTCGCGCCTTGTCTTTAGACTTGATCTGAGGTTTTGAAACTACTTATAGAGAATTAACGGTTTCGGCGCAAGGCGAAAACTTGTTCCTGGCCCTTCCTGCCTTTGATTGTTATACTCCCCAAATCCTTTATCGAAAGCTGGTTTTGGACCAGTTTTGCAGTTTGTGAGCAGATAACAATTTTTTCGGAGAGTTCCTTGTTCGCGAGACCGGATAAGCGAAACGCCAAATTCGTACAATCACCGACCAGAGCCAAATCGGCTGCCCGCGAACCATAGTGAGACAGGGTCACCTTGCCGGTTGTAATACCCCACCCCATCTGCAAATTATCAACTGAAATATTTTTTTTTGCGGATAATCTGGCCCGTATTTTTTCCGTAGTCTGGGATTGTTCGATGGCAGCCTTACAGGCCAGAACGGCCTGTGTGGCGATCGGTTCAACATCATGATCCCAGAAGGCATAAACGGCATCCCCGGCATAATCTTTGATGGTTCCCTTGAATTCGGTAATGATCGTGCTGAATGTGTCGAATATTTCTTTCATCAGGGCATAGACATCTGATGAAGCATTTGCCTGTGAAAATGTAGTGAATTCCCTGACATCAGCGACAAGATTGGTAACCACGACCTCGGCCGGGGTCACCATCGTGTAATCCGTGAATACCGTCCTATCTTTAACCGCGGTAACATTGTCAGGGTAATACACCTGACAGGAGAAGTTCCCCAGGCTGACGGTATCCCCATCCACAAGGGAACCGGATGAACCGGCTGCCATTCGTGTTCCGTTTATCCAGGTACCGTTTTTACTCATATCTGTAATTTGAATATCTTTTATACCACGACTAATTACCGCATGATCTCTGGATACCTTTTCATGGTGAACCAGAATCCTTTTTTGAGGGTCTACACCCTTGCAGCTTCGTCCGATAAAAACCTTGTCAACAATTTTTAACCTTTTGGTTTGCGTGTCCTTATCAACCCATTCCAAATACGGATTTGCCATAATTTCGCCTTCGATTTTCAGCTTCCAAACAGCAGACACAGGATGAGAGGAAATTTACATCAACTTGTTGGTGGACAAAATATATGCTTCTATCAAACGGCCGCCAGAACGACGGTAATATTATCTTTCCCGCCGGCCAATTTGGCCGTCTCAATCAGTTCTTCGACCTTGCGGTGGATATCGCTTCCGGAACACAAAATATCGCGAATTTGATCATCCGGGACCATGTCGGTTAAACCGTCTGAACACAGGAGAAACAAATCCTCCGGGCAGGCTTTTCCTTCCAACAGATCAAGTTCAGGCTCTTTTGTCTGACCAAGGGAACGGAAGATGACATTGCGCAACGGATGCTGTTTTATCTTGTCCCGGGTTAATAACCCCGCTTCCAGTTGCTGCTGGACTAATGTGTGGTCCTGGGTGAGCTGTTCGAACTGCCCATTTCTTAAACAATACGTTCGGCTGTCTCCAATATGACCGATAATAAACCCCTCATCCGAGAATGCCAGAAGCTCGGCCGTGCAACCCATTCCTTTGTGATCCGGATTCTGAGTCACATGCTTCAGAATGTTAGCGTTTGCGAGACGGAAGGCATTTTGAACGCGATGCTTAATTTCTTTTCCGGATCGATCGGAATTGCCGGTAAAGGTTTCTATCGTGCTTTCATAAAAAATTTTGCTGGCAAGCCCGCCTGCCGCGGCACCCCCAACACCGTCTGCGGCCAGACAGAAATGCTGATCGGGATTTATAAAGAATGCATCCTCGTTGTTTTTACGTTTAAGACCGATATCGGTTTGGCCGGCAAATTTTTTGCAGGGCATATTGCACTCCTCCAGTATCAAGTTACGTTTGTTCTGGAGAGTTGCCGTGGTATTTGAATTTCTTTCTCATGAAATCTGCGAGGTCGGCAGTGTCAAAGGTAATTTTAAGCTCTTTTTTAAATGCCAGCAGATCATTGTATAAAGCAGAAGCATTCTGATACCGTCTATCTTTATCCTTTTCCAGGCATTTCATCACTATGCGGTTTACTTCTTCCGGAAGATCGGGCATCGATTTTATCAAAGGATCAATATCTTTTTTTGGAATCGCCCGGATAGCCTCAACATCGCTGCTAAACTTGTACACTCTCTTGCCGGTAAGTGTTTCATAAAAGACAAGGCCCAACGCGTAAATGTCAGCCTGCTGGTCAATAGATCCGCCAAGGGCCTGTTCCGGTGACAAATAGGCCAGCTTACCTTTGACAACGCCGGCCTGGGTTAAGCTCGGCTCGGATCGGGCCTTGGAAATTCCAAAATCGCTGATCTTCACCTCACCTTGATAGGAAATCAGCATATTTTGCGGGCTGATATCCCTATGGACAATATGAAACGCTTTTCCTTTTTCATCCCGCTTTGTATGAGAATAATCCAGTCCCTTGCAGATTTGTAATATAATGAAAACGGTCTGCTCAACGGTTAGGCCTTGATTCATGGCGGATAGGATTTCCCCCAGATTCTTCCCGTCGATGTATTCCATTGCAATAAAATAAGCGTTTTCAATTTTTCCATAATCAAAAATTTGAACAATATTAGGATGTTGTAGCAAGGCAGCCAGCCGGGCTTCACGGGTGAACATATTGATAAAATCCTTGTTTCCTGCCAGGTGCGGTAGAATTCGTTTTACCGCAACTTTTCTTCGGAAACCGTCCCGGCGAACGTAATCTGCAAGAAACAGTTCCGCCATACCTCCCCGGGCAACTTTTTGTTGCAAGAGATACGGACCGATTCGTTGCATGCTTTTTATATCCTGGCTGATTTTAAGGGCTTTCGTTTTTGCCCTGCGGTCCAGCCAGACTAAGACGATACCCAGTAAAATGATCGACAGGATGAGTCCGGACAGATAAATGAATCGCGATCGATTAAGACCCTGATTAAGCTTGGCAGCGGATAGAGCGATCCCAACCCTTCCAATCTCTACATCTGAGAAAATAATATTTTTAAAAAATCCGATTGCCATTGTTTTGTCAGCTGAGAAACCGGTTGTGATCGAAATGCCGTCGATCGTATGGATCGTTTTTTCATTTTGCATCCGCTCAAACTTTTTATTCATCATGTCTGCGTCTGTATGAGCCAGGATGATATTTTTGTGATCCATTATCACAGCAAACTTCAGATCCTTCACCGTCTTCAATTCTTTGACGGCGAGGTTGAGTGATAAACTATCTTTTTCCAGGACGAAGGGCCCGCTTTTGGTTGCCAGATTTTGAGCCTCTGAAATTCCCTTTTGATACAGGGCATCATTCATCTGTTCCACGGTGAAGTGATAAATAAAAAAGCCGCCAATATTAGCCACGAGCCAAATTACCAGGCCAATGGCCAGTGCCTTTCGATTGCGTTCGATGAAACCTATTTTTGTTATGCTCTTCATACCCCTGGAAAATTTTGTAAAAGCACTCGTTGAAACTTCCTTTACTTTTACCACTGTCATTGTGGCAATGTCACTGACAAGCATGGAACACCTCCTTTCCCGCTCCTATCAGGTGTCAGGCGGCCAGTTTTTTAATGATTTCGGTGCAGCGCTCTATAATCTGGCGTCGCATCCAGGAAAGATCTTCTTTTCTTGCAAGATCGTTAATATCGATTCTTTTTCCGTGGGCAACACTACCGGTGTTTGATCCGTTATTGGCAGTCCCGATGGTCAAGAACCGCTCAGGGTTTGAACGATGGAAAACTTTGCCGGAAAAAGGCTTTTGGGTCCCGCATAAAGGGCAGACCACAAGGGAGTCATCCCCTGTTGATTCTATTGCGGAGTAGGTCCATTTAAAATTGAAGGCTTTCATCAAAAATTCGCTGGTCGATCGGTAGCGAAAAATCAGTATAAAAATTAATAACGCCAGACAGCTTAAGCCCGCAATGATCAGGAATATATTTCTGGTTTGATACATTTCGCCGGTTGACAGACCGATAAAAATTTCTCCAATTTTAGTGCCGGCGTAGGTGACGTCTGAAACAAAGTTAAGAAATTTTGCGTGGCTTGCAAACCCGCCCTCCCAAACAGAAACCTTTTCGACAGTGTCGGCAGCTTCTATCATGTCCGGCATTAGATGTCCGGTGCCGGTGAAAGCAATGACTTTATGGCGATGATCAACGACCAATGCATAAATAACATCTTTCTTATTGGCGGCATCGGTCAACAGGCTGTGAATTGTCTGGTCATTTTTTTCCAATAGAGGCAGGCTGACAAGCTCAGAGAACTCTTGCGTCATTTTGATTCCTGATTCTGTTAACCTATTTTTATGGCGATCTGATTGGAAAGAAATAATTGAGTAGCCTAAAAGCATTGCTAACCACCAGATCACAATGCCGTAAATGACATAGCGGGTGTTTAAACGGAAGCCCGGTCGCCGGATAGAATCCATTCGGAAATTTCCCCTGTTAGGGTGTTGCGTAACGGCCCTGGTGTGCTGGCCGTTTTGAATAGGTGTCGGTGGATCTATTTGAAAAAGCAAGCTTTATTTGTTAATCTTATTAAAATATTATGGTCAAAAAGTAATGTCAAGCAAATTACTGGACGGAGATTTCCACAATTTGATTGTTTGACGCCTGTGTGCCGATCCAACGATCTTTTATTTAGGCTTGAGACCGTGATATAATAATTAAATTGACAAGAAGCTCATAATCAGATTAATGATTAAAGGCTAAATGCTCCGCGTGCAAGTGCTCCGGCGCTGGCAAGCAGGAATATTCAAACATGCAGTGCTTTGCGGACCTTTATCCCTGTGCGCATATTTTTTCCGAGAATTAACATGTTATCTTTAGGTATATCTCAGGTTCAGGCAGAGTGGCGCTCCAAAATCACCAAATTAATCCTTTTATGCGTGTTTATGGGGATAGGGTCGCTTTTTTTCTACTCCTGTGTCTCCACCAGCACGGCGGTTCGGTCTCCGGAGAACAACCTGTTTCGATCCGAAGACTACATCGTTTATATGCTCCAGGACAACGAAACATCTGCTGAACTGGCGGAAGCATTTTTGGGAGGCAAAAAAAAGTCGTGGATGATTGAGGAAGCCAATCCAGGGGTTCGCTATGGCAGGGGCAACGAGATTGTGATTCCGCTGACAGAAAGAAACAAGGGAGGATTAAGCGCTGATGGATTTCAAACGATACCGATATTGACCTATCATCGATTTGCTGAAAATTGCAACTCTCCTCTGTGCATACCCAGAAAAACCTTTGAACTTCAAATGAGATATCTGAGGGAAAATGGTTATCATGTGATTACAGCCGAAGAGCTTATGGCTTTTCTTGAATACCGTCAGGGTCTTCCGAAAAAATCTGTCCTCATCACCATGGATGACGGATATCGTTCCGTCTATAATATAGCCTATCCGATTCTCAAAGAATTCGGATATACTGCAACTTTGTTCGTCTATACCAGTTTTGTAGGTGTTTCTAAAATGGCCATCACCTGGAACCAGCTAAAAGAAATGAAGGCAGACGGTTTTATGATCGGCTCGCACACGATTTTTCACAGTGATCTCACCCGGCCCAAAGAGGGCGAGCCCGAGTCGGAATTTATGGCCAGAATTAAAGAGGAACTAGAGGGGTCCAAAAAGATTCTTGATCAAAAATTGGAGCAAAACACTTTTTTCCTAGCCTACCCCTTCGGTTATTATGATCAAAGGTCAATTCAGATGGCCAGAAAGGCGGGATACAAAGTGGCAATGTCCGTTAGAAGAGGCGGCAATCCGTTTTTCACAAACCCTCTGATTTTGAGAAGAGATCAGATACTTGAAAGAGACATGCCTTCCTTCAAGTCCAGACTGAAAACGTTTAATCACCTTTCACTAAAGTGAGAAAACCATGAAAAATAAAACGGGACTTATTGGCATCATCTTAGTGCTGGCATTGGCTGTCGGATGCGCAGGGCTCGGTAAAAAATCACCCGCCCAGCTCGCCGAAGAATATACGGCAAAGGCAAAGGCTTATGAGGCCCAGGGTGATATGGTTGAGGCTTTAGAACAATACCAATTGGTGCTTACGGTGGATCCGGAAAACCAACTAGCTAAAGAAAAAAGCACAACAATTGGACAGGAACTCCACACAAAGGCTGAGGAGCATTATCGGATCGGTCTTAAATTTTACAACCAAGGCCAATACCGTGAGGCGCGCAAAGAATTTTTAACGGCGTTGCGATATAATCCGGAACACACTGAAGCTAAAGACAAGCTAACGGCGACCAAAAAAGAGATAGAGCAGGTCACAAGGTACATCGTGCACACCCTCCAACCGGACGAAACTATTTCGACACTGGCCGATAAATACTACGGGGATTATCGTAAATTTCATCTCATCGCCGAATACAATGAGCTGGAGGATGCAACCAAAGTTACGGTCGGACAGGAGATTAAAATTCCCGTGCTCGAAGGAATGCCGATTATTGCAGATCGCGCGGCAATTAAAACAGATAACGGTCAAATACCTGAATCTATGCCCGGTGAAATTATAACTGTTAAAGGCTACATCACCCATAGCGTTCAACCCGGGGAGACCCTTTCAAAACTGGCGCAAATGTACTATGGCGACTTAATGAAATATTATATCATCACTAGATTTAACAATCTGGAAGACGGAGTACCCGTGAGGGTCGGGCAGGAACTTAAAATTCCCGAAGTTGAAGGGCTTCCCTTTTTGGCACAAGGCAGGAAAGGGGATGCCAAAGTGGCCAGTATCCCCCCTCAAACCCAAATGCCGGTGGCCGGAGAAGAGGCTAATAAGCCCCAAGAAGAAGCAGCTGATAAAGAAATAGTAACGATTGAGGATCAGATAGGAAACTATCGGGAGCTTGGCATTGAACTTTTTAATAATAAGGAATATGTCGACGCTATTGCAGAATTCAACAAAGTTTTAAACGTTCGCCCAAAGGATTCATTGTCCCGGGAATATCTCGCCAGGTCTCATTTTCAGAACGGGTTGGTTCTTTTTGGCAAAGAGAATTATTTGGGCGCCAGAGATGAATTTGAAGCATCTTTGAAAACCGATAAAAATTGCGACAAATGTGAAATCAATATCCGCAAGTCTGAGGATGCATATAAAGAAGTTCACTACAATAAGGGTCTGGCATATTTTGGAGATCAAAAATTACCGGAAGCCATTCAGGAATGGGAAACGGTCTATGAATTCGACCCGAATTATAAAAATGTGAAAAAAAACCTTACGAAAGCCAAAAATCTGAACGAACGTCTGGAGAGCATCAAGAGAAGCAAAGCCAAGGAGAACAAGCAGTAAACAATTTACAGTTTCATATAATATGGAATTTATTTTATTTTTTGTGACTTTGCATTATATGTTTTGAAATTTTTATATTTTGGTCTTTCAAATTTCGAGTTTATTCAAATTCCATACCGCACGACGATTGCTGCAAGTCACCAGATGTGTATTTAATCTATTCATGTCCTAAATGTACCTTCCACATATCGTCATCGGTGTAGCACTTCTCGGCGCCATCTTTATAGCTGGTGGCATCCAGCTCGACGTTGCGCACTTCCGCCGCGCCGTGAAGGACCTCCTGGTAGTATTCGTGCTGGATGAGCAAATTCATAATTTCGTTGGTGCCGGTCCAGATCTGGCATAGCCGAATGTCCCTGACGATTTTTTCAATGGGATAGACGTCGGTGTAACCGATGCCGCCCATAATTTGCATGGCCTTGTTGGCAATTTCCCAGCCGGCATCGGTGGCAAAGCGTTTGGCCTCGCTGACAATTCTGCGAACATTGGGTGCGTCCTCATCCACCGCCCTGGCGGCCATGTATACCAGGGCCCGGGCGGCATCCAACTGGGTGATGGCATCGGCCACCATAAACTGGACCGCCTGAAAGCGCCGGATAGCCTGACCGAAGGCATGCCGTTTCTCACTGTATTTGACCGCGACTTCAAGTGCCGCCCGCACCCCCAAAGCAGCAGCAGCGGATGTCAGGCGCTCGGGGATCATCATCTGGTGAAATACCAGCGCTCCGCCGTGCAGCTCGCCGATCAAATTCTCTTTGGGGACCTTGACGTCGCGGAATACCAGGCGCCCGGTACCGCCGCCTCTGGTGCCTAACAGCCCGTATTGATATTCGGCTTCCACACCCGGCCCGCGTTCAACCATTAAGGCGCTGATACGCTGATATTTGTGCGAGTTGTCATCAAAGTTGGTGCGGCAATACACCAGGAACACATCCGCTTCGGTAGCGCCGACCACAAAGCGTTTTTGCCCATTGACCACAAAATGATCTACCTTATCTACCGCGCGGGTTGTCGCCCCGAAAAAGTCCGATCCGCCCCGGGGTTCAGTGAGGGCTTCGGCGCTGATCATCTTGCCCTTTAAGATGGGTGTTAAAAATCGTTCTTTTTGTTCGTTGGTGCCGAATACATGCAGAGCTTCGCCGACAATGGAAGGCATCACAAAGGCGCAGCCCAGGGTGTTGCCCAGAACGCCGATTTCTTCTTCGGCGATGACTTCAGACGTCCAGGGCAGGCCGCGTCCGCCCCATGCGGGATCAAACCTCAGACCCAACAGGTTGTGTGCGGCCAGGTTTTCAACATATTCCCGGGGGTATTGGATCTCATCCCGATCCAATGCCCGGATAAAATCATGGGACACCTCATCACGCACAAATTTGCGAACCTCTTGCTGGAGCGCCCTTTCCGCTTCGGTCATTAATGGCTGGTAAAACATAATCGCCCTCCATTTTTTTTGTTAAAAAGTAATCAGACTTCTTGATCTCAGGTCGTGGCGTACATCTATTCAAATAACGAATAACAACCAACTCCATTAGAGCAGTTTACGCTCAAATAGGTTCTAGTCTTCCAGTTGCGTCAGTTCACTTCCCAGCCGCGACACGTAGATATGAGAAAATTCTGAGTCGTCGGCCGCACCATGCCAGTGCTTCTCGCCGGCGGGGATCAGCACCACATCTATGTTTACGGAGTTGGTTTTTTAAGAAACAGAGATGAAATCATTCCGGCCAGTGATATCCCGCCGGCCACCAGAAACGGTACTGTAAAAGAATGGGTGGTATCTGCCAAATAACCCCCCAACGCCGGTCCCAGGGCCTGGCCGATGCCGAAAAACAGGGTGATGAATCCCAGCCCTGCAGGTGCCAGGCGCGGTCCCACAAGATCACCGGCGGTGGCCGCCATTATGGTCGGAATACTCCAGGCTGTCAGTCCGAACATAACCGCTGATAGATAGACACCGAATTTGGCTTTAACCAGGGCATAGATAATGTAAGAGAGCCCGAGGACCAGGTAGGCTAAGGCGGCGCCTTTGCTTCTTCCCAGACGGTCGGAGATGCCGCCCCAGATCACGCCGCAAAAAATGCTCAATCCCCCGACCAGGGCCCACACCCCCCCGGCTGCTTCCCGGGTAAAACCCATTTCCTCAACCAGATAGGCAGCGAAAAACACCATGTATATAATGTAGGACAGACCATAGAAGAAATACACCGCACCCAGGTACCACACCGAACCTAACTTAATAACACCGGTCCACTGGAGGGCAGACACCTTTTTTGTTTCCGAAGAAGCCGCCGGAGCGGCTGTCGTTTCTTCTGTGCCCACCTGCTGCAATCCTATTTGAGCCGGGCTGTTGCGCACAAACGCGGAAATGATCCCGGAAATTACCAGAACCGCCCCCCCCAGAATGTACCAGGATAACCGCCAGCCGTTTTGACCGAAGGCGGCCAATATGGGCGGTACCACCAGACCCGAAATCAGGGTGCCGGCGCCGATGCCGGCGGAAACAATCCCGGTGGCAAACCCGCGCTTTTTCATGGCAAACCAGGCCGAACCCAGGGCCATGGCGGGCACAAAAGAGGCGCCGTTGCCCAGGCCGGTCAGAAGGCGCATGGCAAAAGCAAAACCAAATGATTGCGCCAGGCCGGTTAAAATCATGGTCACCCCCATGAGGACCAGGGCCAGGGTGATGACAATGCGCGTTCCGAAGCGAGCGGCCAGAAAACCCCCGATGATGGCCATGGTCAAGTAGCCGATGAAATTTCCAGTACCCAACAGGCCCAGCTGGGTGTAGTTGAACTGAAGACCGTCTTTCATGGCCGGGAGGATAATGGTGTAGGACATGCGGCCGAACCCATGGGCGGCGATGGTGGTCAGAAGCCCCATGAATATGACGACCCAACCGTAATGGATTTTACCCTCAGCTTTCATTCTGTCTCTCCCCTCTTTGCAGTGAATATTTCCTGGCTTTCTTAATTCTTTAACGATACATCACCGTTGGGCAATATTAAATAAAAAAATTCTGATTTAACTTTTATCTTGATTTTCCCTTCAATTTATTGATATTTCAATAAATTATATTTTATCGGCAATATAGGATTTGCTGGAAACAAGGATTTTTATAATGAGCAAATTTGAAAAAAAACTGGTTGTCGCTGCCCTTGTGTTTGTTGCCATTTACTTAGGGGCGGCAGCCATTTCCATTCACACACGGATAACCAAGGAAGACAAAATAGAACGGTTCGAGTCCCCGGATTTAACCCCCGCCGAAGGTCAATTGCTGATCGCCGAATTGTTTCTCCCGGTTATGATACTTTTCACTCTCACCATCTGTTTTATCATCGTAAGAAAACAGCGGGCAAATAAATTGCTTAAGATGGAAAAAGAGGAAAAGGCCGAAGAAAAGATCGAGGAACTCCGGTAATACATTTATTCATGGGCCTAGTTTTCAATGAATTTTGCTTCCACCCACCCTTTCTTATAATAATCTTCAGGCAAATATTTGAGGGTTTCGCTACCTATCGGTTTCATGAACACCTGCCCCCACTGTAAAATGAAGGTTGGCTGAGATTTGTCCTGCGGTATGGCTACCAGGTCCGGATGCCGGGTCAGGGCCGCTGTGTTGACACTTCCTTTTTCCCAGACGAATTTGGCTTTTTTGGATCGGCGCTTATATTCCTTGTTGACGCCGTTGGCCTCTGCACCGGAAAGTACTGTAAAATAATACCCTTTATAGGGTTCAGCCTTGTAGCCAAAGCGTTTTTGCCCGGCGGGATCCGAATGGGCGATGACTTTATCGAACAGCATCATGGGTTTGTTACTTTTGGGACTATACAGGTAGTATAATCCGGCTAGGTCATCCCCGTAATAGGAGCGATCTTTGCGACGTACGCGGTCGACTGACTTCAGAGTTGTGACGATATCCCGCCGATTGTCAATGGTACTCTTGAATTGTTGATAGATTTTTTCATCCAGGGGCCTTTGCTGAATATCGAATTTAATTTTCTTTTTCAGGGTTTGGGTCGAGAGATCCATTTCAAATAGAGCCGGCTGCCCCCAAAAATATATTTTGCGTTTGCCCCCTTTGCTGCTGGAGCGGTTACCCTGTTTGAGCTGTTTACCAAAACTATCGTAAGCCATCACCTGGATGATTTGGGCTTTGCCTCTACTATAGCTGACTTCATTCTTGTTAAAACTGACTGTGACCGGCTCACCCGATGAAAGATCCCGGGTTTGAGGCTTATCACCTTCTTTTTTAGCAAAGCTCAGCCGCTTGATATTTGTTCTAATTTTCAGCTGAACAATGCCGAAAACAGCGCTGACATTGGCCAGCTGACCTTTTTCCAGTCTGTAGTTGATAACCCGTGCACCTTGATTGGCATTGCCCGTCAGAAACTGAGGCTGGTCGTGGCCGAAAAAATGAATCTCCCAGTCAGCCTGGCCGCTGAAGGGTCCTTTGGATAGCTGAATTTCAAGATTATCGGTCCATTCGCGCTCGCCGGCGTCTCGCCATGTGACCGCAAGGTTCTCTAAATCCTGATTTGAGAAGTCGCTGTAGGTTGGCACCGGGTGATGGTTATATCGAATGCGTTCTGGAATTTCCGGTTTGCGCGACAATCTGAGTTCCTGGCCGCCGTTTAAATCCACCTCAATTTCAAAAGGGCATTCAAGCATACTGGCGGCGACAACCACCTTGAGCCGGTCGATTATACCTTGAAACCGCGTGGAAACCGAGGAAGAGGCGCTTATGGTTTCCCTGGACGCCAGGGCCTTGCCGGTTTTATCATAAGCTATCAGGCGCACGGATTTTCCCCCGGCGTATGTTACATCGGCAATGTCTTTTTCAAGGCGACCCAAGGTGATCTGAATACCGCCGGATTTTTTCAGGCGGCCTTTTTTATCTCCGCTGTTGAATTCAAAGATTTGTAACGCAACCGGCAGCGAGAGCATAAATTGAATTCTAGCCGTTTTCAGAGACTCCGGTGGCGTTCCGTTTTTGACACTCAAAGAAATGCTGCCGGGAAATGCACGGCCGGGGTTGATCGTGGGTTTAATTTGGCTTTCCTTGGCTCGTAGAATATCCTTACCATCCGACGATTGAATTGATCGCACCTCATAGGTTAATTCCGCCAGGGCGGCATTGGGGATGTTAACCGGGTCCAGGTCCAGGGTCATCCGGGGCTTGTCGCCAAAATTCAAGTAAGGTCCCGGGAAAAGGCTCTGTTTGACGATCCGGGGAATTTTGGGCTTGAGTGCTTTGTCGTCAACTGTGGTAAATAAATGAGGATCATCCGCATATTCAGCTGCTACGGGTCCGGCCGTGGGAGCCAACTCCATGCTTTGAGCCATCAGCTGTCCGAATGTCGCTTTTGACAGGGCTGCCAGAAAGATTGGGTCATCTTTTTTTAGCCAACTAAATTCCAGGGCCAGGCGGTTGTCCGCAAACTGGAGTTTGGGTTTGTAGCGTCGGTCCTGAAAAAGTTTAATCAGCGCTCTAATGCCACCATCGACTTTGACAGCCTGGAGGTCGTCGGATTTTAGCTTCTGGTAGACGGCTTTGCCATCAACGCCCGTTCGAAATCGTTGGGCATAGCTCAATCTGCGCCCGTTTTTGCCGGCAAAGCGAAATCCCAGGGCCAGAATTTCTACCGATTTCAAGGAGTCGGTCAACTGAGATAGAACACCAGCTCCCATCCCGGCGATTATGGCCACCTGGGGATTTTTTTCCAGGACTGGATTTTTTTGAATTTTCTTTTCCCAGCCCTTTTGGAGGTTCGCGGGAACTCGAACGGCCACCCGTGCCAGATCTTTTGGATCTGAGATAGATTTAGCAAATCGAGCGATAGCGGTGTTGAGCAACAGGCTTTTATTGGCAGCAATTGCCCTGGAAAAGGAAACCGGTGCGAACACCACGCTCTTATCAAGCAGGGTCATTTGGTAGGGTTCGCCGGGAAAGTTGTATTTATCCGTCGTCTCCTTTTTGAAATAAAATTTTCCGAAAGATTTACGCTCGAAATATTTATTAAATGGTTCTTGGCGTGTGAATAAGTTTTCCAGATGTTTGGCATTACTGCCCCCTGCCAGGATGACCGGCAGAATCTGATTTTTGCGATCGGCATACAGATATAGTTCAAGATCTTTTAGCTTCAAAGATTTCACCAGGGCCATCGTGGTTCCAAACTTCAGCGTTTTTTTGTCCTTTTCAATACGCTGATGGAGATTGTCCAATATCAAGGGGACATTCAGATTGAGCGCCAAAAAAGGACCGGCTTCCAAAAGAGCTGAAAAAGCGGTCTTTTGTTTATCGGATGCCGGCGCAAACTGAGGCCGTTCCCTGTCTTTATAGAACATGAAACCGGTAAAAGCGCCGATCATCACCACCAGAATGATTCCGACGGCAATCGCGTACCGTCCGATTTTTTTTCTGGGCCGCCGAACGGCCGGCGTCGCATCTGACGGGGCGGGCGCATGCTTTAAAGGTAAAACAGTTGTCTTCGGCAGCGGAATACGATGCCCGCAAGCTTTGCATTTGATAGCCTTCGCTGTTGGCGGGATTTTTTCCGATCGAATCCTATAATTTTTGCTGCAGTTAGCACAGGTGATGGTAAGAATATCCGGTTGTTGAGACGGTTGGACAGCGAGCCGGATCGCCGGTTTTTCAGCCGGGGGCGCCGAGGCTTCTTTTTTTAGCGGCATAGAATGCCCGCAGGCTTTGCATTTAGCAGCTTTTGTACCCGGTGGAATTTTGGCCTTATTGATCGTATAGATCTTTTGGCAGTGCGGACAGGTGATTTTCATGGATCGAGTCCATTTAATTGGTTTCAATCAAACACAAAATACCAAACAAGGGATGATTTTGTTTTTTTAGAATTCATCATATCTGGTTGAATTGAATGAGGTATTGTTCCCATTCCATGGGAAGCAGTTGTTTTTTGGCATTGTTGCAATCTTTGCAGCAAGGCACCACATTGCTTTTGGTGCTCTTCCCGCCGCGGGATATGGGTACGACATGGTCCATGGTCAGGTCTTTGGGCAAGACAGGGCGGCTGCAGTAATGGCAAATCCCTTTGGCCAGGCGGCGTTTCCACCACTGCGATTCTTTTAACGCCCGTGCTTTGTGACGCTCCCGTTTCAGATCGTCATCGCCAAGATCATAGGCGAATGGCTGGATTAGCTTTTTTCGTTTCATATGTTTTTTAGTTGACTATTTAACAAAGCCCAGTCCGGATATCCAGGATTGGATTTCGTCGAGCAAAATTTGATAGTAAGCTTCCGAGCCGCCCAAGCCTTTTCGGCCGAAAAAATAGTTGATTTCAAGCAGCATGGGATCGGGCTCGTCATTTTCAGAGGAAAAGATGACATCAAAACCGGCCAGTTCAATTCCTGTTTTGTGGCATATTTGCTTTACAAGGGCAATCGCTTTGTGTTGCAGTGAAGGCTCGGCTTCTGAATCAATCACAGCTCCCTGGCCCAGATTGGTGTAAAAACCACCGTCATCTTGCTGGATGCGCCAGTATGAGATGATGCGCTTTCCAATGACAACAACCCGCAACGACCGGTTGCGGGTTGCAATATATTCCTGCAGCAGAAATCCGGACTGACCGGACTTTTCAAATTCAGCAGTTCTTTGTAAAATGCCGCTTAAATCATCTTCCGACTTGATCAGAAATACGGTTTCCCCCTCACCGCCCCAGTCCAGCTTGAAAACAAAGGGATATTTCAGGCGGTCCTTCGAGGTTCGCTTCTTGAAACCCTGGTGAAACGAATCAACATTCAAAAATATTTCAGATGCCGGATGGGCAATATCAAATTCCCGAAACAACTTTATCTGACCCAATTTTCCAGGATATTTAAACCGGGTGTTATAATCGGGAAATACATGGGGGCAGTTTGCGCGTGCCATTTCAAATAATGACTGGTAGCAGCCCTGGGGAAGAATAACGGCGTCCGCTGCTTTTACAGCTTTCAAATCCTCCTCACCGGGTTCCCGTCCGGCACAGGTGATATTCTTATCAGCTTCAAATAATGGATGAAAAGATAGGATCATTTTGAAAAATTAGGGGACAGGGTTGTTTTTTGCATTTCTGTCTTTTTTGGTCGGTTCAAAAGAGCTCACGCCAGTTCCTAATCGTGAATTGAGCACTCCCCCCCATAATCGTCGGATTATTATAGGGGCCGCCTCCGAAAGATCGTAAACCCATTGATTGGGATTTTAGGTAAATATGTTCATCTACCACTAAAGGGGATGCAGTGACACTGCCGACCGTTTGATCCAAAATCAGATTCCCTTCAAATGATAAGCCGTAAAGTCCCCCTCCGTTAACCGTACTCTGGTTGTCGCCGCCTCCTGCGCAGGGATCTTCGGTTTCGGCCGTCGACGTGCCGAAATAGATGTTACCGGCCGCGGCAAATGCCGATGAAAAAATTCGTTCCCCCGCCTCAAGCTCCATAAACCAGTCGAAATGAACGAAGTTTTGATCACATTGTCCTTTCTGATCTTGATCGCGATAGGCAAAAAAGTGGTAATTCGTATTGCCCGTGTCGATACTTTCATCGTAGTAGGGACTGTCGCCGGTTCCAAAGAAAATCCTGATGTTATAGGTAATATTTCCCTGGGCATTTAAACCGTTTTCAACAATTGCAACCGGCGAGCCATAGATGGGGTGCCAGCGTTGGTCTTCGTCAATTTCGTTAGATTCATCATCGATAAAGTCATTATTGATGACGCAATGGTTGATATCATATCGTTTTATATTGGGATCATCGGGGATATTGACTTTGTAAAGGCGCCCTTTATCCGATCCGATGTAAATCCGGTCAATGTATCCGTTGCCGTCCGAATCAATGATTGTCGGCTTGCCACTGGGAGCCCCTCCGATACCGCCGGCATCAGCATCGAGAAAAAAGCGACGGACCACGCTGCCATCGGCGATATTGATCAAATAAATGGACGGGTAGAGGGTTGCATCGTAGGTCTTGCCCGACACAAAAAAGGCGACCCACCGGGTAGTGCCATTGTCCACGATTCTGCCGATCTGGGCTGCGGATGGCGATGAGCGGCTGCGAAACAGGTTGGGGTTGGCAAATTCCCACAGATATTTCGGCTCAGAGGGATCGGTGACGTCCAGACAGAACACGGTATCCCCGCCGTTGCCCTGGGCTGAAAGCAATACGGTTTTCCATTGACCGCCGATAAATACATCCGCCAGGGCCGGGGAAGCATCCACATAGGCCTGATCGCCGGCCTTGCGCAGATTGTTTTTGAGCCGCGGGATGAGATTGGCCGGTATGAAGGCCCAGAGTTCATCACCGGTACCGTAATCCGGGCATACATCGCAATTGCTACTGCAAAAATCGGGGCAATCCTCTGTTCGATCCTCCCCTTCGAAATATCCTCTTAGCTCTTTTATCGAAATGGTTTTCGTATTATCGCCATGGCGGAATCGGCCGGCATCAAAGGCATGCAGCATGCCGTCTCTGGCGCCGACATAAATAACTGTTTGCCGCTCCGCCTTTGAATTCTGAAACGCTTCATAACTGTCCCGTTTCGCTGAGGGTATGGCCGTTCCGAACAGCCATGACGGTCGTCCGGGCGGTGTGGCGCCGGCCGGGACGGAATGATCAACGGGTCCCAAAAGCCACTCCTTGGCTGTACTGGATCCGTCTTTATAGCCGCGCACCCAGTTGACCAGCCAGTCGCCATCTGCCGCATTTATTGCACCGTCTTCATTTAAGTCATAAATATAGCCATCGGGGATAATGTAGGTGTCGTCCAATCCCAACATGGCGTTGGATACGTTACCGGTTTTGAAATCCAATAACTGCGGTTGTGTTGTGTAGTAATGGTAACTTGCCGTTATGGGCTGATTATTGTTGGGGGCCGTATTAAACGTTATTTTGAATTCTCCCGTAAAGCGGTTGATGGTTCCGGTACCCCCCAGATTACCTTCCAGCGCATCGGTATGCTTATCGAAAAAAGTCTCGGTCTGGTCGGTAATGATGATTGACGTTGCTACCAGGGGATGGTTGTTCAGAGTTCCTGAAAACGTACTTTTTGTGTTGTCCCCTCTGTATTTCTCTTCATTGGTGACCCTGGATACTGTAATATTGGGAAATTTAATATTTCTAGCATCTGGTGATTTTTGACTTAATTGCTCACCGGCATCCCAGATTTTGGCGGTTGCGGTTGCGTTCGGATTGCCAGGATCGTAAAGCTGGGTGGCCTCCAGATGACCCCGCATGACTTTGTCTGTCCAGCTTGCCGCGGGTGTTTCACTGCTGCCTGAATAAATCATATTGGCGATGACCACGGGTGAACTGCGCGAAAAAATGACATTTGTAGCCGCGCTGGCGTCCAGGGTAAGATCAATTACCCTGGGCTCACAGGCCTCGTCCTGGCTGGTAAACTCGGCCTTCCAGATGAGTTCGCTGCCTGAAAGCCCGCGACCGGCAAAGTCCACCCTTCTCGTGCGATACGCAAATTCAGGGGCTCCCGGTGTCCAATTGCCTACTACGTCTCCTAATGTTTTAGTTCCATCCTTTTCCGGGGTGTAACTGTAAACTGCATCCCAGTCGATGATTTCCACCCAGTTTTCGCCATTGTCAATGGAAAGATAATAAGTGATGTTGGTTTTACCCCCACAGGGCATTTGGTCATAAAGCTGTAAGGTGATACCGGTAAAATAGGCCTCGGTCTTCTCTTCGGGGACGATGGCCTTGTTGGACTTGAGCCGAGCCAATCCGCCGGTTTCCCGTTCAATTTGAAAGATAAAGTCATTGTGGTCGGCGTCACCACCACCTTGCAGGTCCTCCCAGCCCAACACCCATTTGTTGGTTTTATTGCCAGGTGCACCGATAATGGCGTGGGCAAATGATTTATCTCTTGCTATTATCAGTGAAGTCTCATCGTCATCGTCAAAATCCAAACCGAAAAGACTGCTCATTCGATCGTAAGCGGAGGTGGGCATCCAGTTGCTGTCCAGGCTGCATGAAGTTTCGGCGAGCAGCGGTCGGCCTAAATGAAATGTTTTGGTAAAATTATTGCCGTCACATTCACCGCTGGTTGACGTATAGATATCCGTATTCCAGGCTTCTTTGGTAAAATAGAGCTGATTTTGATTGTCCACCTTCAAGTAAAAGACCAGTGCGCTACCCCCTGCAAAGGTTCCCAGCACCCGTCTATTATCCCGGGCATCGATGATGCCGTCACCATTGGCATCGCCATAGGCGGCGGATTGATCATCGGTGCTGAGGTCCAACACACCGTCTTCATTGTTATCGTTTACATTCTGATAAACTTCGTATTTTGGGCCGTTGACTCCCTTTTCTGCCAGCATCCACCCGAAATCGGATAATGTAAATCCTGTGCCCTCGTAAAAGAAGGTGACCGAAACTTCCTGGGTGAAAGGGATGACGATATTATTAGGGTCGACAGTCTGCTGCCCTGTATTTAACACCAAGTAGCCGTTTTTATCGACATCCGTATTCACCATATCAAAGTCACTATCCGTAAATTTTCCTTCGTAATCATGATATACATGACTGCCACAACCGGCCACGGCGGCTATCGAGTCCGCCCAGGTGGTAACGACAAAGGAGAACAAAACCGCCCCAAATAAGACCAAGCTGGTTAGCTTTCGGAGTCGCATATTATTTTCCTTCGCCTTTAAAGAATATTGTCCTTATAATGCTTTCCAAAAAAAAATAAGTTCCGAAATACGGAAGGGTGTTATAAGTGGTTGTAGAAAAAACCGTTAGAATTACGAAACGGTTTTTGACAACCGCTATAACAGAAAAATTGTAAGCAGATAACCGGTCGGCGCCTTGTTAATTCGCCACCAAACCGGTCATGGTAAAATCCGTCATCACATCAGCGTCGCTGGAAACAAAATTTTTACCCGGTCCGGCTCCCTCCTGGGCGCTGTAATCCGAAACAGCCACGCCGCTCATAGCGCCCTCCAAAAGCATTTCGACACGACACATGGCCCCGCGGGGCCCTTCGGCTAGTGAACGGGCATAAATCAGTCCGTCGGTGTCAGTTATATGATCCCCGTCTGCGTCATCGTTATTCCAAACCTTGACCCGAATGTCGATGTTGTCTAATTTTCGGTTGATCACCTCGACACTTCCGGCAAAATCACCGATGCTGTTTCCATCGCTGTCAACCGCCCCCTGGAGTGCAAAACTCCAGTTGGGTGTACCTCCCGAGGCCAGAATTGAGCTGTTACCTGTAATATACTGGATTCTTAAAAGCTCGGTTACATGCTGTAAGCCGGCTTCGGCAGCATAAAAGGCTTTTTCATAGAGCAGTTCGTTTGTTGATATTTGCAATTCCGTCCTACTCATATTGATTGCAGAGACAGAAATTATGGTCAAAAGGGCAAGAATCAATAGTGCGGCAATGATGATATAGCCGTTTTGATTTTTTTTAAAAATATCTGTCTGCGGCATAGGTCAGGTTCTTTCCGTTCGGATCCATTTTCAAGAATTTTGCCCTTTAACAAAACTGATGATGATCGGTTTCGCATACGGATTCACGCCGGTCACATTGATCACGATGGTTTTGGCAGCCGAGACCGGTATATTGTCCTGGATATTCCATTCAATGGTGTACGCTCCCATCTTCACGCGATGGGGATTATTGCCTTGATCCAATTCCGAATGGTTATATGGCAGGGAGATTAATCTTTCCAATGACTCCACGGCCATAGTGGTTGCATCCGTGCGCATCCTGGAGCTGGCATTTTGAGATATGGACCTAATTTGCAAGGTTGCTAAGGCAAGAAAGCCCAGTGCAAAAATGGCCATAGCAAATAACACCTCAACGAGGGTGTAGCCCTGGATTTTTTTCATTTGCCGAAAATTTCCTGAAAAAGAGAGCTTGGTTTTTGAAATCAGAGCGAATG
>Ga0265303_10000456_pt1 | contig 22943 bp, 14 predicted proteins | sample Helome_2_FD_192494 | JGI IMG/M metagenome (GOLD analysis project Ga0265303, IMG submission 192494) | Marine sediment microbial communities from subtidal zone of North Sea - Hel_20160317 (Illumina Assembly) | ecosystem: Environmental > Aquatic > Marine > Subtidal zone > Sediment ... | reverse complement strand
AGGAAATCCAGATTGATCGACAGTACTCACCCTACCAATTTTCCGCAGACTACGGAAACACGCAGGATGCCGCATTAAACAGCTACATTGACCGCACCGGTAAAAATATGGCCGGACGGACCCATCGCACCCAAATGCCCTATAATTTTCATGTGGTCAATGCAACCTATGTCAATGCCTACGCATTTCCCGGCGGAACCATTGCCTGCACCCGGGGCATTTTGCTGTCCCTGGAAAATGAAGCTGAGCTGGCGGCGTTGCTGGGGCACGAACTGGGTCATGTGAATGCCCGGCACACCGCCGAACAGATGTCAAAGGGTATGCTCACCCAGGCGGTTGTCGGCGGTCTTTCGGCAGTGGCGGGTGCTGCGGGTGCCGGTTACGGCAACATTGCCTCCCAGCTGGGGCAGATCGGGGCGGGTGCACTGCTGGCAAGCTACAGCCGTGACAACGAACGGCAGGCCGATGCGCTGGGGATGGAGTACATCGTTAAATCAGAATACAGTCCTGAAGGCATGGTGGGTCTCATGAAAATGCTCAACAGTTTGGGCAAGCATAAACCCAGTGCGACTGAACTCATGTTTGCCACCCATCCCATGAGCGAAGAGCGCTATCAAACGGTTGTCCAGAACGCCGAAACTAAATACAAATCCGCCAAGGGCCAGCCGCTCTACCGAGAGCGCTATATGGACAAAACGGCCAGGCTGCGAGCCCAAAAAGGCGCCATCGAGGAAATGCAAAAAGGCAATAAAGTACTGGCCCAAAAACAATATTCAGATGCTGAAGGACATTACCGCCGGGCGTTAAAAGTGGCGCCCAGAGATTATACGGCCCTGGTCCTGATGTCAAAAACCCAGCTCATGCAAAAAAAATGGGCGGTGGGGCGCCAGTATGCCGAAATGGCACAAAAAGTCTATCCCCAGGAAGCCCAGGCCTATCACCTGAGCGGCTTTGCTAAAATCCAGTTAAAAGATTATGAAGGGGCACTGGCGGAATTTAACAGCTACGATCAGGTGCTGGCCGGCAACCCCAACACGCTTTTCTTTAGAGGCTATGCCTATGAGGGCATGAAAAAATATCGGGAAGCCGGTGGGGAATACCATCGCTATTTGCAGGTTGTACAGCAGGGCGACTTTGCCCGGCATGCCTATCAAAGTTTGAGAGAATGGCAGACGAAAGGGTTGATTTAACGTCTCCAAATTTCTCTAACTTATTTAGGATATGAAGTGTTATTTTAGGTCTGGGTTTAAGCCCAATCATGGAATAGTGGAATAATGGATTATTGGAATGTAAAGAGTGTTTTCGTTCGTGGGAGCGGCTTTCCAGCCGCGAATATCTGAGATCGCGGCTGGAAAGCCGCTTCCACAAATTAATGATTTTTTAAGTAAACAATCTAAGGAATTTTAGATATTGAAATGTCCAGGGTCGAAACCCGACAATTCACTTTAATGGACGATCTCCCGCCCCCGCTAACAAGTGATTACCAAAATCGCTGGCAGGCATTCCAGCGCGCCACCGAAGCTGCCGGCCTCCCTCCTGTCACCGATTCCGAAATCCTGAAAAGTTCAAAATTTGTATTTGCATTCAGCGATTTTGTGGCTGCAAGCTGCACGCATGATCCGGCCATGCTGATAAATCTGATTGACAGTGGTGATCTCCTCAGTCGTCGGCAATCGAACGATTATGAAAACAAGCTTAAAGCGATTCTGGCCGATGTCAGTGATGAAGATTCGCTGATGTGTTTGCTGCGTCGCTGTCGCCGGCGGGAGTTGGTTCGAATTGCCTGGCGGGATCTGGCCGGTTGGGCTGATCTGGCTGAAACCATTACGGATCTGTCCGCTTTTGCAGATGCCTGTCTCCGCCGCACCCTTAAAATTCTCCATCGATGGCAATGCACCCTATCGGGCATTCCAACTGCGGAAGATGGCTCGGAGCAACACCTGGTTATATTGGGCCTGGGCAAGCTGGGGGCCCGGGAGTTGAACTTCTCTTCGGATGTTGACCTGATTTTCGCATACCCGCATGCTGGAAATACCCGTGCAATCAGGCAATCCACGGGCAACGAAGACTTTTTTTCCCGTCTGTGTCGCCGCTTGATCAAAGTCATTGGGCAGCCGACGGCCGATGGGTTCGTGTTTCGGGTGGATGCCCGCCTGCGTCCATTTGGCGAAAGCGGTCCCCTGACCATGGATTTCGATACCATGGAACAATATTATCAGCAGCAGGGACGGGAGTGGGAACGCTACGCCTTGATCAAAGCCCGGGCTGTAGCCGGAGACATTGATGCCGGCTCCCGCTTGCTTGAAAGACTTCATCCCTTTATTTATCGTCGCTATTTGGATTACAGCGCCTTTGAATCGTTAAGAGAAATGAAGCAGATGATAGCCCGGGACGTTAAACGCAAGGGCATGGAAAACAATATCAAGCTCGGACCTGGCGGCATCCGTGAAATAGAATTTTTTGGACAGATTTTCCAATTGATAAGGGGCGGGGTGACACCTGCCCTTCAGGAAACAGGGATAATAAAAGTCTTAAACGTCTTATCCGCTGAGCATCATATTCCGCCAAACGTCTGCAGCGAGCTGGTTGATGCCTATGTGTTTTTACGAAATACCGAAAACCATGTCCAGGCTTTTTCCGATCAACAAACCCACCAGCTGCCGTCTGATGAAATCGGCAATTTGCGCCTGGCGGCATCCATGGGTATGGCCAACATAGAATCCTTTATGGCCTTATTGAATAAACACCGCCAGATCGTTCACGGCCACTTCCAGATGCTTCTGGAAACCGGTGACACCGAAGAACACCCAAAAGATAATGCCGACATGCTGGAATCCATCTGGCAGGATTGTGTAGGTGCCCAGCCGGCAGAAAAAACGCTGCTGCAGATGGGTTATGAGCAACCTCAAGAGGTACTGCAGCTGCTGAAATATTTGAGAAATGCACCGGAAACAAAGGCGTTGAGTCCTCGCGGCCGCCAGCGCCTGGACAAACTGGTGCCGCGCTTTTTAAAAGAAATCGGTACCCATAAAAATTCGTTGGTGACCCTTCGCCGGGTTGTAGACTTAATTAAAACCATTGAAAGACGCACCAGCTATCTGGCATTGTTGGTGGAAAACCCGACAGCCCTCACCCACCTGGTAAAGCTTTCCAATGCAAGCCCCTGGATTGCTACCTTTCTGGCACGGCATCCTGTGTTGTTGGATGAACTGCTGGATCCGCGAACCCTTTATCTGCCTCCGCCAAAAAAGGAGATGAAAAACAGCTTGCGCCTGCGCCTGGCCCAGGTACCGTTGGAGGACCTGGAGTATCAGATCGAGCAATTATGCATATTCAAACAGGTCAATGTCCTGCGGGTGGCAACTGCGGACGTTACCGGCACCCTGCCGCTGATGCGGGTAAGCGATTACCTCTCAGAAATTGCCGAGAGCATTCTCAGTGAAGTGGTAGATCTGGCCTGGAATCATCTGGTAGCCAAACACGGCAGGCCTGTTTGCCGCCTTGGCGATAAAAACACCAATCAGGGATTTGCCGTCATCGCCTATGGTAAACTGGGTGGATTGGAACTTGGATACGGTTCGGATCTCGATCTTGTTTTTTTGCATGCCGGAACCCATGAACAAACCCGGGGTGGCGAGAAGGACATTGACAGCGCTCAATTTTTCAACCGCCTCGGCCAGCGGGTAATTCACATCCTTACCTCCCATACTCGCGCCGGAAAAGCCTATGAAATTGACATGCGTCTGCGACCCAGCGGCAGCTCAGGCATTCTGGTCAGCCACATCGATGCCTTCGGTAATTACCAGCTTGAAGAAGCCTGGACATGGGAACATCAGGCCTTGATCAAAGCACGCCCGGTTTGTGGCGATGAAATCCTCGCCAGCCGTTTTGAAACCATTCGCCAAAAAGTTCTGGCACGCCGGCGCACCAGGAAAAAGCTAACCGCTGAGGTGGCTGACATGCGCGAAAGGATGCGCAAAGAACTGTTAAAATCGGAAAACGGTGTCCTGGATCTTAAACAGGATCCCGGGGCCATGGTGGACATCGAGTTTTTAGTACAGTACCTGGTCCTGTTGCATTCTCATCAATACAGCAGTCTTTTAAAATGGACCGACAATGTCCGTCTGATCCAGGCCTTAATCGAAACCGGTGCTGTGGATGAATACACAGCCCACGTGCTCAAGCATGCTTACCTGATCTACCGCGCGGCCGCCCATCAGCTCAGTCTCCAGGAAAAACCAGCCAAAGTCCCCAGCAAAGAATTCAACCACCTGCAAAAAAGAGTGCAAGAAATCTGGCGGGCCTATATCCGACCCTAAGAAATCAATACTACAAATTTGTAACTTTATTTTGACAGTTTTAGCAAATTTGTAACTTCCCGGGTCTCTCTCCTCAACCCAATTTTAAAATAATAAAAAGCAATATCAGATAGTTATGAATCCACACCGCAGATGGCATACATTATGCTCCTAAAGAGGCATGCGCAAAACAAAAACGGTCCACGAACAAACTGCCCGCCAGCTGCAAAACAAAACCGAACGGTTAACTGCCCGTCTAATGCAAGGCAAAGAACCTGATTTTTTAAAACAGCATGCCCGGATGATAGATGATTATTTCCGACAGGCGTTTGAGTCCAGCATGGTCGGCCCGCGTATGGATATCAGTAAAAATCCATATGTTATCATAGCCCTGGGAGGCTATGGTCGTGAGGAGCAATGTATTCATTCGGATGTGGATCTTCTGTTTCTCTTTATGAAAAAGGTTCCGGCCGAAGCAGAAAGCCTGATTCAGGAGATGGTTTATCCCCTGTGGGACATTGGTCTTGATGTCGGGTACGCCACCCGTTCACTGAAGGAATGTATCGCCCTTGCATCCAAGGATTTTGAAATCCTGACCCCGATCCTGGACGCACGATTTATCTGCGGTTGGTCACTGTTATATTCCGACCTTATGGACCAGGTGCGCCAAAAGATTATAGGCAAAAGATCCCGCACCATTATCAACTGGCTGGTCGAGAAAAATAATGCACGGCATGCCCAATTCGGAGATTCAGCTTATCTTCTCGAACCCAACCTCAAAGAGGGACAGGGCGGTTTGCGAGATTATCATACCATGCTGTGGATCGGACAGATAGAGATAAATATAAAGCAGTCCAGAGATTTAGAATATTTTGGACTGCTCTCCCAAGAAGAATTCCAGACCTTAAGCAATTCGCTGTCATTTATCTGGAACGTGCGCAACCGCATCCATCACCTCTGCGGTCGCAAATGCGATCAACTGAACTTTGAAAACCAGATCAAACTGGCTGAAGCAATGAACTATAAACAAGTTAACGGCCAACAGCCGGTGGAAAGATTCCTGGGCGATCTTCACGGACGGATGGAATTTTTAAAACAGCAGCATCTGATGTTTCTTCATGAACTGGGTCTTGAAAAAAAACGCAGACGCAAAAAAAGAAAATCACAGAAACTGACCCGGGTAGACGGCCTGGAGGTTATCAAGTGGGGGATGCTGAATTTCGAGACACCCGAGAAGATCATTGAATCCCCGGATCTGTTGATGAAGATATTTGAAGAAAGTGCCCGCCTGAAGATTCCTCTGAGTGCCGAGGCCAAAAGATTGGTAAAGGAATTTCTTCCGCAGGTAGATGCCACATTTAGAAAATCCAAGCCAATCGGTAAATCCTTTGAACGGATCCTGTTGTCCCCGGCGCCTAAATTCAATGTTTTAAATGAAATGCTGAATACCGGTTTTCTGGTGCGATTCATTCCGGAGTTTCGCAGCATCACCAACCGGATCCAATACGATGAATATCATCTTTACCCGGTGGACAAACATCTGCTGCGAACCGTAAAAACCGTTAAAAATTTCGGCACGCCCAAGGACAGCAGTCTGGAACCATTATGCGTGCAGATTTACACCGAACTAAAAAATAAAGTGCCTTTGCTTTGGGCTGCATTGCTACATGATATCGGCAAGGGCGAAGCCGAAGAAGGCCACGCGGAATCGGGCGCCGCATTGATTAATGGACTACTCAGCGAGAAAGGACTGGATTCTGAGGTGGTGGACAGTGTTGGTTTTCTGGTCCGGGAGCACCTTTTTTTAATTAAAACTGCTACCAGAAGAGATATCTACGATGAGGAAACCGCCATTTTCGCTGCCAGAAGAATAAAAGATGGTGAGCGGCTGAAAATGCTTTATCTGCTGACGGTGGCCGACTCCATTTCAACTGGTCCGATGGCCTGGAATGAATGGACCGCAGCGTTGCTGAGGGATTTTTTCCTCAAGGTTTTAAATGTGCTCGAAAAAGGAGAATTGGCGACCGCCGAGGCAGTGGAAATCGTTGAAAAGAAAAAAATGGAAATCATCGAAGCGGCCGGATCTAAAACAGCAAAAAAACACATCAGCGGACTGCTTGAGGTAATGTCGCCGCGATATCTCCTGTATATGCCGGCCGGAGAGATGACAGAGCACATCAAACTTTACGATCGGCTCGGCGACAATAATTTTATATGGGAAATTAAGCGCTCGTCCGATGCCAACACCCGGAAGGTTACCATCTGCGCCCAAGACCGCCCCGGTCTTATTTCTAAAATTGCGGGTGTGTTCACCTTGCACAACATTGACATTCTTGATGTCCAGGTCTTTACCTGGCGCAACAACATCGCCCTGGATATTTTTGAGGTTAAGCCGCCGCCGGATAAAATCATGGAAGAGGAGAAATGGAAGCGGGCCGAAAACAGGCTGAAGGATGCTCTGTCCAATGGCTTAAATCTGGCATCCGCGCTGAGAAAGAAAGTGCCTGTTTTCGGTCAATTCGGCAAGCGCGTGTCCCGCAAACCCCATCGCATCCGGGTCGACAACACAAGTTCCAGCTTTTTTACCATCATCGAGGTCTTCACTTACGATTTTCCCGGCCTGCTGTTCAGCATCTCCGATGCCCTGTTTCAATGCGGCCTTAACATCTGGGTCGCTAAAATTGCCACCAAAGCAGACCAGGTCGTCGATGTGTTTTATGTCTGGGATTTAAACGGTCAAAAAATAGATGAGCCGGATCAGGTGGCCGAAATCAAAGCCGCCATCCTGGAGAGGCTGCCGCCGATGGAATGACGAGTGTCGAATGAAGAATGATTAATGACTAAGGATGAATTAATAACAACAAACGATTAGAAAAAGCAACGGCCTAAAGCTTTTGCCGTATTTAGAATCTTTATCTCAATTAATTAGGGCAACCAGGCGAATGTAATAGAAAAATATTAAATGATAGAATTCTTCAATTCGTCATTTATCATTAAACATTCGTCATTCCCAAAAGGAGGACAAATTTTACCAATGAAATTAAACCGTCTGTTTACAGCTGGAATCTTAACCCTGATCCCGTTTTCATCGGCGTTTGCTTCGGACGGTATAAATTCCGGTGACACCGCCTGGATAATCGTATCAACTGCTCTGGTTATGATGATGACCCCGGCTGGTTTGGCTTTGTTTTATGGTGGTCTATCAAGATATAAAAACCTTTTAAATACATACGCGATGACCCTTGTTGCTTACTGCCTGGCCAGCGTTATCTGGGTTATGTGGGGCTACAGCCTGGCATTCGGACCGGATAAAGCCGGCATTATTGGCGGTCTGGAAAACGCTTTTCTGACCGGGATCAGCGTGGACAGTGTTTCCGGAAGTATCCCCACGTACGTGTTTGTACTTTTTCAAATGACCTTCGCCGGCATCACGGTTGCGCTGGTCCTGGGCTCTATAGTCGATCGGATGAAATTTTCATCATGGATCGTTTTTACGGTTTTGTGGGTCACCTTGATCTACACGCCGATTGCCCACTGGGTTTGGGGCGGCGGCTGGATGGGAAATCTGGGCGCCCTTGATTTTGCAGGCGGCAATGTGGTCCATATCAATGCCGGCGTGGCCGGATTGGTGCTATCACAGATGGTCGGCAAGAGAATCGGATACGGCAAAGAGGCCATGTTCCCCTCCAGTATTGCCTTGACCGCTTTGGGCGCTGCCCTGTTATGGTTTGGGTGGTTCGGTTTTAATGCCGGCAGCCAGCTGGCGGCGGACGGCGTTGCCGGCTCGGCTTTTCTGGTCACCAACACATCAGCTGCCATGGGCGCCCTGGCCTGGATGTTTATCGAATGGAAAGTGAATAAAAAGCCGACGATTCTGGGTATGGCTTCCGGGGTCGTTTCCGGGCTGGTGGCCATTACGCCTGCGGCCGGGTTCGTCAACATGCCGGCATCGCTGGTTATCGGAGGAGTTGCCGGGCTCTTTGGCTTTTACAGTGTCGCTGTCTTAAAGCAAAAGCTTGGGTACGACGATTCTTTGGACGCCTTCGGGGTGCACGGGATGTGCGGAATTTGGGGAGCCATTGCCACCGGGTTGTTTGCCAATCCTTCCATCACCGATGGGGCCAAAGGCCTGTTTTACGGCAATCCCAAACAACTCTTGATCCAAATCATTTCCATACTGGCAACGGTAATTTTCACCGCCATTGGCACCCTGATTGTGGGTTATATCACCAAATTATTAACCGGCGGCCTGCGAGTGGGAGAAGAAAGTGAAGTCACGGGCCTGGACAACACCCTTCACGGCGAAAGGGCTTTTGAGATTCAACTATCGTAAACGACAGGAATGAATAATGTCATTGACGAATGTCGAATGAAGGTTTTCAATCTAAATTTAATTTTCAAAAAACCAGAAATCGAACGAGATACAAACTAAAACGATAGTATTCCTTAATTTGTCATTCTTCATTCGTCACTCGTCATTCCAAACAAAGGTGAGGTAGCATTATGAAAAAAATTGAAGCGATCATTAAACCCTTCAAGCTGGATGACGTCAAGGAATCGCTGAATGAAATCGGCATCCAGGGCATGACCATTTCCGAGGTCAAAGGCTATGGCCGCCAGAAGGGCCACAAGGAAATCTACCGCGGGGCAGAATATGTGGTGGATTTTATTCCCAAAATCAAAATCGAAATTGTGGTCGAAGCCGATCGCGTTCAACAGGTTGTCAATTGTATCCGAGAAGCAGCTAATACCGGCAAAATAGGGGACGGCAAGATTTTCGTAATTCCCGTGGAGGAGGCCCTGCGTGTTAGAACCGGCGAAACCGGCGCCGACGCTATATGACGCAGATGTCAGAGGACAGATGACAGATGCCCTTGATTTGGGATTGCGGATTTCTGAACCAAAAGAATAGAACTTTAGACAAAAATGAAAGCCAGATTTCATCAATAATCAACGAATCAATTACCCAGTTAAATATTTTCGTAGAAAATCAGCGAAGCGAATTTAACCGGGGCTATTCAACTATTAACTAGGAGGATGAAAAAATCATGACACCCAAAGAAGTTTTAGACATGGCAAAAGAAAACGGCGCTAAAGTGGTCGATTTACGCTTTATGGATTTCCCGGGACTCTGGCAGCACTTTAGTGTGCCTATCAGGGAACTGGAAGAATCAAGCTTTGAAGACGGCTTCGGTTTTGACGGATCCAGTATTCGCGGCTGGCAGCCGATTCATGCCAGCGACATGCTGGTCATCCCGGACGCTGCAACTGCTAAAATGGATCCGTTTTACGAAGCCTCGACCCTGGTATTGATCTGCGATATTGCTGACCCGGTAACCCGGGAAGCTTACACACGCGATCCCCGAAATATTGCTAAAAAAGCGGATGCATACATGAAAAGCACTGGAATTGGTGATGTGGCCTACATAGGGCCCGAAGCCGAATTTTTTATCTTTGATGATATCCGTTTTGAATCCACCCGTTTCGGGGCTTTTTATGAAATTGATTCTATCGAAGGTACCTGGAACACCGGGCGTGATGAAGGGCCTAACCTGGGCTACAAACCACGTCACAAAGAAGGATACTTTCCGGTACCCCCCATGGACAAATTTCAGGATTTGCGGACGGAAATGGTTTTAACCCTTGAGGAACTGGGAATCGAGACCGAAGCCCAACACCATGAAGTTGCCACGGCCGGACAGTCGGAAATCGATATGCGCTTTAAGCCGCTGCTCCAGATGGCAGACCAGCTGATGTGGTTTAAGTATGTTCTTAAAAACGTCGCCTACCGCAAAAACCACACCGTGACCTTTATGCCCAAACCGCTTTTTGAGGACAACGGCACCGGCATGCACACCCACGTCAGCATCTGGAACGGTGACAAACCGCTGTTTGCCGGAGACAAATATGCCGGCGTTTCCCAGGAGGCGCTGTATGCCATCGGCGGCATCCTGAAGCACTGCAAGGCCCTGTGCGCCTTTACCAACCCCACCACCAATTCCTATAAACGTCTGGTGCCGGGGTTTGAGGCGCCGGTAAACCTGGCTTACTCCAGCCGTAACCGCAGTGCGGCCGTACGAATTCCGATGTACTCCACATCTCCTAAGGCCAAGCGGATCGAGTTTCGCACACCGGATCCGTCCTGCAACGGCTATCTGGCTTTCTCTGCCATACTGATGGCGGTCATCGACGGTATCCAGAACAAAATCGATCCGGGCGATCCCCTGGATAAAAACATCTACAACCTGCCCCCCGAAGAGCTGGCCGAAATTCCCTCGGCCCCGGGATCTCTGGATGAGGCCCTGGAATCACTGAAAGCCGATCAGGAATTTCTCTTAAAAGGCGATGTCTTCACCCGGGATGCTATCGACATGTGGATCGACTATAAAACCGCCAACGAGATCAATGACATCAAGCTGCGGCCCCACCCGCACGAATTTTACCTCTACTACGACATATAGTCTCTCTGAAAACAACAGCCCGTTATTGCGGGCTGTTGTTTTTTTTTAGAGTCAGATTTTGCCTGGCCACAAATTTTATTACAGGGGCCTTAGATCTTGTTCGAAGCCCCCGCTAAAAAACAGCGGGACTTCGCAATCTGATTTGTATATCTTAGTGCTCAGCAAGGCTCTTTAAAGCCAATCGGGAAAAGGAATTTGTAAAAAGGGTCAACGTAATCCTTGACAACCATTTCGTCATTTGGCATGCTATATGACAATGAATATGCCAAATAGCAAATTGAATGGTATCGCCCCCTACATTCAAAGAATATTGGATTTGAATGATCTTTTGGGGAAAAAATCTTATTTTCTGTTTGGACCGCGTCAGACAGGCAAAACATTTTTGATTCGCCATACGCTGAAAAATGCCCGGATCTACGATCTCCTCGATACTTCGCTTTATCTGGCATTAAGTCAAAACCCCGGGCGCATCGCAGAGGAGATACTACCGCAAGATGAAATTGTCGTAATCGACGAGATACAGCGTCTGCCGGACCTTCTGAACGAAGTGCATCGTCTTATTGAAGAACGCGGCATACGCTTTTTGCTAACCGGATCCAGTGCCCGCAAACTTCGCCGGGGAGGAGTTAATTTGCTGGGAGGACGGGCACGTACAAAATATCTTAACCCCCTGACATATAAGGAACTGGGTGACCACTTTGACCTGTATCGTGCGGTGGAGCGTGGTCTGCTGGCCTCTATCTATTTTTCTGATGATCACCGTGCTGATCTGCAGGCATATACCGGTTCATATCTCCAACAAGAAATTGTTTCCGAAGGATTAACACGCAATATACCCGCCTTCAGCCGTTTTTTACGAGTTGCTGCGCTGTGCAACGGAACAATAGTAAACTTTACGAATGTGGCCAACGACGCTCAAGTGGCGCGGACCACAGTGTATGAATATTTTGAAATTTTAAAAGATACCCTTGTTCTTCATGAACTCCCAGCCTGGCGAAAAACAAAAAAGAGAAAACCTTTGGCTTCGTCCAAATATTACTTTTTTGATACAGGCGTTGTTGCAACTTTGCAGGGCCGGGAGTTTCGTCTCGGTACCCCCGAATTCGGTGAGGCCTTCGAAACATACCTCATGCATGAACTAAGAAGTTACCGCGATTACATATCAGGCGAGTCGATTAGTTACTGGCGTTCTAAGTCCGGGTACGAAATAGATTTTATAATCGGTGATCACACCGCTATTGAAGTGAAGGCCAAGGAGAACCTATCATCTTATGATCTCAAATCACTAAAAGCCATTGCAGAAGAAAAGAAATTGAAGCGCTATTTAGCCGTTTGTCTGGAACCGCGTAAACGAAAAATCGGAGAAATTTTAATTCTACCATACAAGCAATTCTTGAAAAATCTCTGGTCGGGTGAGTATTCTTAGAAAAATAAACCGGAAGTCCTGATTTGGAATTCACTAAACTGGCTTCATAAGGTTTAGATTTTAGTCGCTGACAAGGCGCGATCGATTTCAAAAGCGGAGCGTACACGAAGTACGTGAGCATTTTGAAATCGATCGCAACGCAGTCAGCGGCTAAAAGATGAACCTTCTGAATCCAGTTTTAGCGGTAGTGCTTGTAGTTGACGCTGTACCTCTGCGCCTTATAGGCAAACTTTCGCACCGTGGTCTGCAAGATTTTAGATGCCACGTTGATATTGCCCCGGGTGTTTTTAAGGGCATCGATGATCATCTCTTTTTCCAGGTTGGCAACAGCATCTTCCAGGGACAGGACCGGAACGGTATCGGATTCCTTGCCAGTCTGTAAGGTGGGCGGCAGATGATAGGAATGAATAACCCCCTCCTCGCACAGCAGCACGGCCCTCTCAAGGCAGTTTTCCAATTCCCTCACATTGCCCGGCCAGTGGTATTCCATGAGCATATCAATAGCCGGGGTGGAAAATCGTTTAATATCCTTGTTGTTTTCAGAAGCATATTTTTCCAGAAAATAGTCGGCCAAAAGCAAAATATCGGTCTTGCGCTCTCTTAACGGCGGCAGGTAAATGGGAAAAACATTCAACCGGTAGTAGAGATCCCCCCTGAAGGTTTCTTCCTCCACGGCATGCTCCAGATTTTTATTGGTAGCGGCTATAATACGCACATCCGTTTTCAGGGTTCGGTGGCCGCCCACCCGCTCAAACTCTTTTTCCTGAAGGATGCGCAGCAGGTTGGCCTGGACATCCAGGCCGATATTTCCGATTTCATCTAAGAATATGGTCCCTTTATGGGCCATTTCAAATTTTCCGATCTTTTGTTTGATGGCACCGGTAAAGGCGCCTTTTTCATGCCCGAACAGCTCGCTTTCAATCAGGGTCGCCGGCAGGGCTGCACAGTTAACCTTAACAAACGGGTTTTTTTCACGCAGGCTGCCGTAGTGAATGGAGTTTGCCACCAGTTCCTTGCCGGTGCCGCTTTCTCCTCGTATCAATACGGTGGCGTTACTCTTCGATACCTGGGAGACCATTTGAAAAACTTCGCGCATTTTGTTGCTGTTACCGACAATGTTGCCGATGCTGTATTTGTCTTTCAGGACGCTTTTCAAACGCCGATTCTCTTCCCGCAGCCGCTCTTTTTCCATTTGAATGGTTTCAAGCTTGATTACATGACTGGCGATCATAGTGGCAATAACCGCAAGTAGATTCTGCCCTCTCTTTAAGGCATAGGATTTGTCAAAAGGCCTGTCAACGCTCAGGGCGCCGATAACCTGCTTTCCTTTTTTTACCGGTACGCAAATAAAGGAGTGATCCTGGTCTCTTTTCTTTTTGCGGGCGCCGGTGCGGTCGAGGAAGAGCGGCTCCTCGCTGATCTTGGGTATGGACACCGCCTTGCCGGTTTCAATCACCCGTCCGGTTATACCCTCCCCCAGTTTGTATTTGACCCTTTCCATAGCATTGCGGGTCATGCCGTGGGCCACCTCGATGTTTATCTCGTTGCGCAGGGGATTTAAAATTGTTATAGTTCCCCGCACCATATTCATAGAACTGGATAGAATATCCAGGACCTTGTAAAGTGACTTTTTCAGCACCAGGTGCTCGTTGAGGGCCTTGGTGATCTCATACAGTAAAGTAACTTCCTCAATTGGTTTCATGTTAAAATTTTTATCCAAAAATATTAATATTACGAATCTGTCGATATTCAATAAAAATAATACAATTTTGTAATCTAACATAATTCACCGATAAATCAAGAAATATATTGCATACAATTATTGACGGCTGGTTTTTTGATGTCAATTGTTGAAAGCAGAAGGCTTAATGAATGCGGAAGACCCGGAACACGTAACTCGCATCACGCAACCCGCAACTCGCAACCCGGACTATGATTTTACACATCGACATGGATGCTTTTTACGCCTCGGTTGAACAGTTGGACAATCCCTGGCTTAAGGGCAAGTGCGTAATTGTGGGGGGCACTTCCAATCGCGGGGTAGTTTCGGCGTCAAGCTATGAAGCGCGAAAATTCGGTGTCCGCTCGGCCATGCCGATTTTTCAAGCCCGGCAAAACTGTCCGGACGGCGTGTTCGTTCCGCCCCGCATGGAACGCTACAAAGAAATGTCCAAAAAAATTATGGCCATTCTCCGGGAATTCTCCCCCCTGGTGGAGGTGGTGTCCATTGATGAAGCTTATATGGATATTTCAGGGAGCCAAAGGATGCTCGGTGACCCTGAAATGGTGGCCATGGATATCAAAAATAAAATCAAAAAAAACCTCAGTTTGACGTGCTCTGTGGGGGCGGCACCCGGGAAATTTCTAGCCAAGGTGGCCTCGGACATTAACAAGCCGGACGGGCTGACCATCATCCGGTCGCAGCAAGTCCATCAATTCATTGAAAGTCTACCGGTTCAGAAGGTGCCGGGTGTGGGCAAGAAAACCTTTTTGCAATTGGCGTCCATGGGGATCAAAACCCTGGGTGATGTTAAAAAGTTTCCTGATAAAATGCTGCTGGATCGGCTGGGCAAATTCGGTCAACGTCTGATCGAGCTTGCATCCGGCCAGGACTATTCCACCGTGACGCCCTGGTCGCCCCATAAATCCATCAGCAGCGAACGCACCCTGGGAGAGGACACCCGGGATAAAAAGTTGCTGCATAAACACCTTTTAAAAGAGTCAGAAGAGGTCGCCCGACAACTCAGAAAGGCGAACGTTAAAGCCAAAACCATCACTTTAAAATTAAAACATGCGGATTTTAAGCAGTACACCCGCAGCAAAACCATCGATACCCCGACCCGGTCTTCTGAGACCATCTTCCGGCATGCCGCCAGTTTGCTGGAAAAGTACCAGTTGACCCAGAAAATAAGGCTGATCGGTGTCGGCACATCGGGATTTAAATCAGCAGGCCAGCCGGTACAATTGGATCTTTTCGACCGGGTCAAAGAAAGTGATCAGACCTGGGAGAAGGTTGACCGCACGGTGGAAACCATTACCAGAAAATTCGGTCGCGATGCTATTAAAAGGGGCACGCTTAGTGAACAATAAAATCTTGCGGATGCCATCCCGAAGACAATGTGAATACCGTAGAGTTTTTTTAGGATCTTTCGTTTTACCCTATGGAATAATGGAATATTGGAATGATGGATGACTGGGTTCTCAAAGGATTTTATTCATTTTTAAGATTGCCTATAATTGATATCCACAACATCCCAAAACCCATTCTTCCAATATTCCATCATTCCAATCTTCCAACATAGATGCACTCCCCGGTTTAAAGTTTTTGTTTAAGCACCACTAAGCATTGCAACGATATGCGTCACCACCTGATCCGGTGTCAGGGTGTCGGTTGCCACCGTCTGGTCTGCATATTTTAAATACAGCGGATGCCGTTCAGCATAGAGATCCGACAGGTTTCGGCCGGGTGCTATCGCCACCCCCCGGACATCCAGATCATCCAATCGCTTTTTGAGTCTGTCCAGGGTCAGATCCAGATGAACAACAACGGCACAGGTTTTCATTTGCAAATTGTTGAAAACTGCGTCATTAAATACGATAAGATTACTCAAGTTTCTGAACCAAAATAGCGTCCGTAATCTGATCTCCCTTATCCTCTGGAGGTTCCCATGAAAGATGACCAGATTCCAACCGCATCGGAAGAGCGGAAATCCAAGCATCAAAAGAATCCAGCAGCCGCAAAAAATATCCGGCGCCGGTATTCAGATTTTTTCGATTTCGCCCCGGTAGGCTATTTCACCTTCAACCGCCACGGTCTCATTCAGAATATCAACACCGGGGGCGCTTTATTGCTGGGAGCCGATAAACCCAGTTTATTGAATCAGCCTTTCTCACATTTCCTGTCACCGGATTCTAAAAAGATATTCGAACAGCACAGTCAGCATCTTTTTGATACCCGTCAAAAAAAGATCTGCGACCTAAAACTTCTAAACGGCAATCAAGATGCCCGTTGGATAGAGCTGGAAAGTGTGGCTGTTCAAAATGGTGCGGACAGCAAAGAAAAGTTTCGGGCCGTGATAAAAGAGGTGACCGGTCGCAAACAAATGGAAAGCGCGTTGCGTAAGAAGCGCGATGAGCTGGAAAAAAGGGTCGTCGAACGAACAACAGCGATTGAAACAGCCAATAAAAAACTGCGCCGCCAGATCTATGAATGCGAAATGGCCGAAGAGGCCTTGCGGGAATCTGAAAAAAATTACAGTACCCTGGTCGAAGACGCCCTGATCGGGGTCTATATCATTAAAGAAGGCGTCATCGAATTTGCCAACGATAAGTTTGCAGCAATATACGGATATGAAAAAAAAGAATTGATAGGCATGCAATCTCTGGATCTGGTTCACCCGGAAGACAGGCCCGTGATAAGGGAAATGCGAGAAAAGCGATTGAGGGGAGAAAAGGTGCCGTCCGAGTATGAAGTCCGGGGTCTGAAAAAAAACGGTGATATGATCTGGGTGATGCGCAGTTTTTCGCTGATTAACTATAAAGATAGACCCGCCATTTCGGGAATTGTTTCGGATTTGACCAAGCGCCGCAAAGCTGAAGATGCCCTGCGGGAATCGGGTAAAGAACTGCGAATACTATCCAACCAGCTGCTGATGGTAGAAGAAAAAGAAAGAAAACGAATCGCTAGAGAACTGCATGACGGCATTGGTCAGGCCTTAAGTGCCATAAAATTCAGTGTCGAAAATTCCCTCAGGCAGCTGCAGAAAGTGTCGGATAAATCTGAATTGGAATCGCTGAAGGCGCTCATTCCGCTGTCTCAAAAAACCATTGAAGAGGTCCGCAGAATAGTTAAGGATCTGCGGCCTTCCATTCTGGACGATTTGGGTATCCTGGCAACCATCAACTGGTTTTGCCGTGAATACCAGAAGGTCTATGCCGGCATCCGGATCGAGGTCAAAATCGATGTTCAGGAAAAGGTTATTCCATCACCGCTGAAAACGGTTATATACCGGATCCTGCAGGAGGCTTTGAATAACGTTGCCAAACACAGCCGGGCCGACCTGGTACAGCTGTCCCTGCGACAACAGGACTTCAGGATCAAACTGAGCGTTCAGGACAACGGCGTGGGCTTTGATGTTTCCGAAACCATCTCCATGAAGCCCTCCCGACGGGGTTTTGGATTGGCAAGCATGCGTGAGCGCGCGGAACTGTCAGGGGCCGATTTTGATATCACCTCCAAAGCCGGCGAAGGCACCAGGCTTCGGGTGGATTGGGACGTGTAGATGATTTTGGATTTCGGATTTTGGATTCCTTCGATTTGGGATTGTTTAGAAAGGTGATTGTTCTTATTTAAATTAAAGGAGGAATGCTATTGGATCAGAATGAGATGAAAAGGAGGACTAAGGAATTTGCTAAGGAGATAATCTTACATTGTCGGAAATTACCGAATAATAGAGAAGGTAGATTAATCAGTATATCCGAAATCCCAAATCGTTAATCGGTAAAATTTCCAATTTTACCGATTAACTAAGCCTTTTTGGACCGCATAGACGGTCAGTGCTGCAGCGTTGTGAAGATCGAGTTTTTTCATCAGGTTGGCCCGGTGCTTTTCCACGGTTTTTAAACTGATACAGAGATCATCAGCGATCTCTTTATTCTTGTAACCTTCAGCAATTAGTTTCAAAACTTCACGCTCACGTTGTGACAGGGTTTCCCAGGGGGACAGAGATCGGTTGCCGTATTTACCATCCAAATAACCCTCGATTACCTTATCTGACACACCGGGGCTCAGGTAGGACTTGCCCCCCATCACATTCTTAATCGCCAGGACAAGTTCGTCATGGGTAGCATCTTTGAGAACATAGCCATCGGCGCCGGCCTTCAGGGTTGTTAATAGATATTCTTCAGTTTTGTGGACCGTCAGAGCAATGATTTTGGTTTCAGGATAGCGTTTTTTTATTTCCCTTATCGCGTCCATCCCGCTCATGCGCGGCATGGATAGATCCATCAATAGAAGATCCGGTTCCAGCTTTTCGACACAACGCACAGCCTCGCGACCGTCGCAGGCCTCGCCGATGATCTCAAAGTTCGGATCAGCCGAAAGAAGCGCGCGTAGTCCTTCCCGCAGGATGGTGTGGTCTTCAGTCAGAACAATTCTTAAATTTTCCACGCCCTCGCCTCCCTGTCAACCGGTGCTTAGAAAAGGAAAATACGGTCAATTTTCATTAAATATAAGGTGTTCACTTTATTTATCACGCTGTCAATTTTTAGTAAACAACGTTCATGTTTAAAATCTTAATTGTCGACCCCAACGATCCATTCCGTCTATCATTAAAAAAAGTTTTGAGCAGCCGGTTTCCGTTTGTTGATATCCAGGAGGCTGCTGATGGCGATGAGGGGCTGCAAAAGGTGGAAGCCTTTCATCCCGACCTCATCTTCCTGGAAATTCATTTGTCGGCTGAAACCGGCCTGGAACTGGCCGGCCGCATAAAAGCCGCTCACCCTGATATTATTATCGTTATTTTAACAAGTTATAATTTGCCGGAATATAAAATCGCAGTTGAACAATCGGGAGTAGAACACATGGTTCCAAAGGATGACTGGACCGGCGAAGACATGATTGCCCTTGTTCAGTCCATCCTATCGGATTTAAAGACTGCTGAACAGGGCTATCAGGACCATGACCATCCGCACCAGCACCCCTCATAGCCCCCAGGGTCAGGATCATGCAGTGGTTCGGGGAAGGTCTTTTTTGTCTGTAAATACAGGGTTCGCCCCATATTTTTCCGTGATTACCTCTGTGTGAATTAAGGAAATAAAACTCATGAAATCCTTACAATTTATGGTTAATCCATCTTTTGAACAGCAAGTCTATCTCTGCTTACAGCGTCTCAAGAGAAAAGATGGAAAAATTTTACCGGTGACGACTTTCTCACCCGTAAAACCGAAAAGGAGGTGGTGCAATTGAACTGAGCAAATGCCTTGCTGGACAATCGAAGAAATCAGGCTTTGGTTTCGCAAACAATTTATCTTGAATAAACATCACAGGAGGAAAATAAGATGCAGAAAAACGCGCAAAAAGTCTTGGTGTTGTTCGTATTAATCGCAGCGGCTATCTTGGCGGTCTCGCCGGCCAACGCCGTTGACTTCGCCATCTCCGGCCAGATCAACCGGGCGGGCATGTATGTCGATGACGGCAACCGGGCCAAATGGTTCTTTGTGGACAACGAAAACTCCTCGACCCGTTTCCGGTTTACCGGATCAAATGATTTTGAAAAGGGTTGGAAGGTTGGAATCCTCTGGGAAGTTGAGATGCAGTCCAACTCGTCCGACGAAGTTAGCATGGATCGGACTGATATCGGGGACATCACTTTCAGGGAGCGCAAGATCGAGTTCTGGGTCGAAAAATGGGGCCGACTCTGGCTGGGCCAGGGTGACATGGCCTCCAACGGCACCTCCGAGGTGGACCTGTCCGGCACCGACGTTGCCGCCTATTCGAGTGTGGCGGATGTCGGCGGCAGTTTCGTATTTCAGAAAAACGGCACGCCGTCTGGGATAACCGTGGGCGGCTCCCGCAGCAACTTTGACGGCCTCAGCCGTAGAGACCGGATACGCTATGACACGCCCAAATGGGCGGGATTTTACGCCTCCGGCGCCGTGGCAAATAGCAGCCGCTGGGATGGAGCCCTGCGCTATGCCGGGGATTTCGGCTGGGCCAAATTTGCCGCCGCGGGTGCCTGGGCCGACTTCGGCACTTCCAGCTCAACCGTTGATTCGCGGTTCAGCTCATCGGCTTCGATGCTTTTCGATTTCGGATTGAATCTAACCGCCTCATATGCACGTCAAAAACAAGATAACACAGATCCCTGGAACCTTTTCGGCAAAGTGGGTTATCAATTCCTGGAAAAGCACGCTGCCTCGATTCAGTATAGCCGCACCAAGAACTTATCGGCCAAAGATGACAAAGGCGATACCTTTGGTCTCAGCTACGTATTTTCGCCCTGGAAAAGTATCCAGTTTTATGCTACCTATTATCTGCATATGTTGGATCGTGATAAAGGCAGTGACCCTGACGACATCAATATCGGCTTTGCCGGCGGTCGGGTGAAATTCTAATGAGGATAAAGGGTATGCTTAAAACCGGAATTACAATTTGGTTGTTTCTTCTGATCGGGATGGTTTTTTTCCTGTTGACCGGCTGTAACGCCAAACCGTATGATTATCAGCCGACGGCCGGGGAAATGAAACCGGGCCCCGGTGTCTTCACCGGCGCAAGCGGAGAATTGACCGTCTATGACTCCAAGAAAGGTGGCATATTCCCCAAAGAATCCGAGACCTCAGGCGAGAAAACCGCCCAAACCACCGAAGCGGCCGGTGCCCCAGCCGCAAGCGCTGCGGGTTCACAGGCTGCGGCGGCATCCGCCAAAAGGCCTGATAAAGCCGGTGAATTCCAGGAATTCCAGGAATTCCAGCAGTGGCAGCAAGAAAAGAATCAGTTTCATGAATACCAGCAGTGGAAGAAAGCCACCGCAGGATCGGCGGATTACAAGGAATTCCAGGAGTATCAGCAATGGCAGAAATCTGCCAGGGGCTCATCGGATTTCAAGGAGTTCCAGGATTATCAGGATTGGAAGAAATCTGGAAAAAGTTCTGCTGATTATAAAGAATTCCAGGAATGGCGGGAGTTCAAGGCTTATCAGGAATGGAAGAAACGCCAAAAAAAATAAGTCCCTGTCAATGATTCCTGCTGCTTTTCCGGCAAGGGTATCATTCTCAGGTTGATGGAGGATTAAAATATGCGGCAGGACCTTTGCAGGTCCTGCCGCACTTACTTGATCAAGCGGATCATTGTGTTGAAGGGTAATCCGCGAGGTTAGCCGGGCCTACAATCTTTGAAAAGAACCGCCTAACGAAACCGGACAGCAGCGTTTTCGGAAGGTTGGCCGGCGATCACCGAGATCCAGTTTTTTGTCCGGGTCAGGAAAGTCCAAAACACGAACGGTGTATTTGAGACTTTTTTTTAAGGAAACATACAGATATTGGGGGTTTTTTTTATTGACATACAACATGTTGTATGAGATATTTAAATAGTTTGAATTAATGGGGTTGATTGAGAAGCGCAGCGAGTTCTATCGGCACCGATTTTCCCTAAAGCAGACAATATAAATCCTAATCAGATATCGATCATATTGGCCGCTACAAGGGATTTTAATTAATCGGTGCCCTTTTCATCTGGGTCACATTCCTTGGTTGAAATTTCTTAAAAATGCTGTATTTTGCTTGGGCCGAACTGTTTTTCCGTTTTGCTGCAACACCGCCTAAAAATGGTTCGCTAGTTATAGAAGCGAATGCCCTCCAACGGGAATTGTCGCTTCGCTCAAAATGGAATCATGGAATTTGGTAAATAATATAATTCGTTTTCCGCTTTTATACCTGGTATTCCAACATTCCATGCGGCGTACCACGGTGGATGACCACACGAAAACTATATTTCCAAAACTATTTGGAAATTCCGAGATATATTAATTTTATTTGGACTGTTCGAACAGGAGAACTTCAATGGGGCAAAAAGGCAAATTTTTAGTTACGAAAGAGGGCCGTTTTGATTTGGGCACTCACATGTGGGACGATCAAGTGTTTACCGACATCCTGATCAGGGACAATCACATTGACTCGGAAAAGGCCATGGGCATCAGCCGCTCGGTAAGGGAAGAAATTCTGCGCATGGAGTTTCAGACCATCACCATGCCCTTTATCGAGAAGATGATAGAAGCCAAATTGATGGAATACGGTTTTACCAAGCTTTCTCCGATCCGGCTGGACCAGTCCATATTTGTTAAAAATCGGGTGAATCTCTCCGACAATGCCAGAAGGGTTTTGCGAAGGAGATACCTGAAAAAGGACAGCCACGGTAAAATCATCGAAACGCCGGAGCAGATGTTCCGACGGGTGGCCCGCCATATTGCCAAAGCCGAAAAAAACTACGGTGGTGACCAAAAGCGCATCAAAGAAATTCAAGAGATCTTTTACAAGGTTATGACCGAGTTTAAATTTTTGCCCAACTCCCCGACCCTGATGAATGCCGGACGCAGACTGGGTCAGTTGGCTGCCTGTTTCGTTTTGCCGGTTGAAGACAGCATGGAAGGCATCTTTGGTGCCCTTAGAAATGCCGCCCTGATTCACAAATCCGGCGGCGGCACCGGCTTTGGTTTCTCCCGCCTGCGGCCCAAGAACAGCACGGTAGGCACCACCGGCGGTGTGGCCTCGGGTCCGGTTTCCTTCATGAAAATATTTAATACGGCCACCGAGCAGGTTAAACAGGGAGGTACCCGCCGGGGCGCCAACATGGCTATATTAAAGGTCGACCACCCGGACATCATGGAATTTATCCACAGCAAAAGAAAAAACAAAGATCTGAACAATTTCAATATTTCAGTAGGGGTCACCGATGATTTCATGAGAGCGGCGGCCAAAAATGAGGAATATGATCTGGTTGAGCCCCGTGACCATACCCTGATCGGCAAATTAAATGCCTCCCAGGTTTATAAAACGCTGGTGGAGCAGGCCTGGAAAAACGGGGACCCCGGAATCATTTTCCTGGATCGGATTAATCGTGACAACCCGACGCCGGAACTCGGGGAAATCGAAAGCACCAATCCCTGCGGCGAACAGCCCTTGCTGCCGCTGGAAGCCTGCAATCTGGGTTCCATCAATCTGGCCAAATTCGTGACTGAAAACGGAGAAGGACCGCAAATCGAT
>Ga0265303_10000455_pt1:5000-22971 | contig 22971 bp, 25 predicted proteins | sample Helome_2_FD_192494 | JGI IMG/M metagenome (GOLD analysis project Ga0265303, IMG submission 192494) | Marine sediment microbial communities from subtidal zone of North Sea - Hel_20160317 (Illumina Assembly) | ecosystem: Environmental > Aquatic > Marine > Subtidal zone > Sediment ... | reverse complement strand
TGTCCCACGCCGGAGGAGGTCGAGGCGGCATTGCGTGCAGCGCATGCGAAGTTGAATATCGTTATTGCTCCTTTAATGCAGATACAAGATACAAGGTAAAAGATAAAAGTTGTGGTGTGTGCTGCGCACGCATTATTAGTTTATATCCATCTAACTTGCATTTTTTATCTTTCCTGCTTGTATCTTTTTATTTGTATCTTGTATCTATTTTTTAGCGCCCGGCGGCTTGAACCCTTCAGGTACCGCGCCGAAGTCGCCCTCCTCGAACAGGAAGCCGATCATGTGTTGCTCGATGACTTCCACGCTGCCCGGGTCGGCCGTGTTCAGGCCGTTTTCGTTGATGATCATCGTCAGGCGCTCGAGCCACTGCTTCCAGCCTTCTGCGGAGACGTTTTCATAGATGCGTTCACCCAGCGATCCCGGGTGCGGGATGGTGTCGAGACCTTCAGCCTCCCGTTTCAGTACCACACAATTGACGATACGACTCATGGAAAATCCTCAGCGGTGCAATTTCCATAGATTGTAGCCGGATTTCGGGCGGACGTCAGTTATCCCCGCCAATCAAAAGGGTTTCGCGACGGCAAGCAGGACGATTGCGATCAGCAGCAGGGCAGGGATCTCGTTGATCCAGCGGTAGTAGACGTGACTGTGCCTGGCGGTGCCCGTGCGGAAACTGCGCATGATTTTCAGGCAATACAGGTGGTAAACAACCAGTGCGCCGACCAGAATCAGTTTGACGTTCAGCCAGATCGACGTCTTCCATGCAGCCCAGGCATAGTCAGCCAGCAGCCACACGCCGAACACGGCGGTCAGTACGGCGCCGAGGGTCATGATCGCATACAGCTTGCGTTCCATGACGAGAAAACGGTCGTGGCTGATGCTGTCCCTCGCATCGGCATGATAGACGAACAGCCTGGGCAGATAGAACAGCCCGGCGAACCAGGTCACCATGAAAGTGACATGCAGTGCCTTTACCCAGATCATGACAGCTCCTTGTGCGCCGGTTGCCGGTCGTCGTTGAATGACTCTGTTGAAGTCAGCATGTCGAGAATGTCCCGGCGAATCTTCGCCATGTCCATCTCGCCGGTTTTACGGTAGACGATACGGCCGTCGGGCGCGATCAGGAAAGATGTCGGCGTCAGGCGTACATCGCCGAAGGCGTATGCGGCGTCGGCCTGGATGTCGAGTGCAATCGGGTAAGGGATGGCGCGTGCCTTGCTCATGGCGAGTACCCGGTTGGGCGGGTCATAGTCCATCGCGATGCCGATGATTTCGAGCCCCTGCGGCTGCAGTTCCCGGTAAAGTTCGATCAGGTGCGGCATTTCCCTGATACAGCCGGGGCAGGTCGTCGCCCAGAAGGTCACCAGCAGCGGCCTGCCCCGATAGCCTGCCAGCTGCAGTTTTTCGCCCCTGATCGTTACCAGGCTGATATCCGGGCTGTGCTGCAGTCCTGCTGGCGCGAGCCACAGGTAGCCCAGCGTTGCCAGCAGGGCGACTGCGCACAGGGTGACCAGTGTTTGCCTGATTTTCACTTGTTGCTGTCAGTCTTGTTGCCCGGGTTGTCGGTACCGAACCAGCCTGCCAGCACACCAAAGACTTTTTTGATACCGCGCCATAGCCTGGGCAGCAGCCAGACCATCAGCAGGATAAACGCTATCAGCAGCACAATAAACAGCACCGGGTTGGTGAGTGCCACCCACAGGCCGGCGATGACCGCGACATCTTCGCCGATCGATGCCGTCCAGTTGCTGAACGGCTCCGGCGAGGTGTTGATCAGGACACGCGAGCCGGCCTTGGTTAAATGGGTGCCGGTGGCCAGTGTGCCGCCCGCAATGGCGGCGGCCAGTTGCGCGGCCTGGCTGACATCCCCGACGGCAGCGGCGGCCAGGACCGCGCCGGCAGGGATCCTGATGAAGGTCGAGATCCCGTCCCAGCCGGTGTCCACGCCGGGCACCTTGTCGGTGAAGAATTCCACGCAGTACATCACACCCGCCGCGACCATGACCAGCGGATCGGTCAGGACCTCGAGTCCCGGTGGCAGGTCGATATTGCCGGTCGACCCCATGTAGCCCAGCATCAGGATGGCGGCATAGAGGTTGATGCCGCTGGCCCAGGCGACGCCCATGGTCAGTGCGATTGTCTGTGTAATGTCCATTAATCCCCGGCGGTCAGTGGTAACAGGGTGCCCGGTTTCAGCACCGGAATAGTGTAATGATAGACAGGCCAGGGCCGGCAAAAACACGCCTGCCACCTGTCGGCGTCTGGATGGTTTTACATAACTATATGATATATATAGTAATATAGTTGTGAAAAAGATGTAAACTCATGCCGCCCTGTCTATATAATATGCGGGCTGTAAATCCGCTCCAGTCATCGAACAGGGAGGCTCTATGTTAGAAGAATTCAAGAAATTTGCCATGCGTGGCAATGTCGTGGACATGGCCGTGGGTATCGTCATCGGTGCTGCGTTCGGCAAGATCGTCAGCTCCTTTGTGAAGGATGTCCTGATGCCGCCAATCGGTAAACTGATGGGCGGAGTTGATTTCAGCAACCTGTTTGTCAACCTGGGCGAGGGGTCCTACGCTTCGCTGGCAGCGGCACAGGAAGCCGGCGCGGCGACACTGAACTACGGTCTCTTCATCAATACCGTACTGGACTTCCTGATCGTGGCATTTGCGATCTTCATGGTGATCAAGGCCATGAACAAGATGAAGACCGAGGAACCGCCCAAGCCGCCGAACACCAAGGCCTGTTCGCAGTGCCTGTCTGACATCCCGATCGACGCCAAGCGCTGCAAGTTCTGTACATCTGAAATCGGGTAACAATAGCGTTTTCTTTTCATCATCAAATAGTGAGCAGGAGTAGTGTTATGAATAAAAAACTGATTCTTATTGCAACGATGGCGCTTGCCCTCGGTGCCTGCAGTGACAAGGACGAAACGGCGACGATGGAAGAACCGTCGATGCTGGATAAGACCATGGATGCCACCAAGGAAATGGCGAGTGATACTGCCGATGCCGTGAAGGACACCACCAGCAGCATGGTCGAGGGCGCCGGTGACATGGCCACTGATGCCAAGGAAGCCGTATCTGACAAGACCGGTGAAATGGTCGATGCCACCAAGGAAATGGTGCATGACAAGGCTCAGAGTATTGCCGACGCCACCGCCGACACGGCTGAAGATGCAGCAGCCGACATGGCAGAAGGCGCGGCGCCGGCAGCCGGTGCGGCCAGCGATGCCATGCAGGATGCAGGCACGATGCCGGGCCAGTAATTCTGGTCTGTATTGACAGTCAAAAGCGGCCCGGCGCAAGCCCGGCCGCTTTTTTAATGATGCCTCGATAAAATGTTACGCAGTTCTTTCCTGGTCTTTATCTGCGGGTGGGTGCTCTGGTTCATGCTGGACAAGCCCGGCGCTGTGCAATTCAGTTTCCCTGAACGCAGCGACGACCTGCTGGGAAATTTCCAGTATGCCTTCGATATGCTCAAGGCAGGTTATCCGGGGCTGGCATTCATCTTTATATGGAAGCAGCACTACATCGTGCTGTCGTTGCTGTGCGGCGCATTGCTGGCCGTGGCGGCCGGTACACTGGGTGATTTTCTGGGCCGGCGGCGAATGCGCAGGCGGGTGCTGCCGGGTGCGGTCAGGCGCAGCGACGCGTCAGACAGTACAGGGCAGCCGGGGCCTGCTGCGGCCCCGACAGACAATCCGGATGATCTAGTGGGTGATAAGCGGGTCGAGTGACTTGGCCTGATCGACCCAGACGCTCACCGTTTTTTCGGATGGCACGGTGCGGGTCAGTTTTTTAATTGTGTTGACTTCCTTCATCTTGGCGGCCAGGTTTTCGGCATTGCGGTTGCGCAGTTCCTTGACGGTATCGACACCGGCGGCTTCGAGTAATTCAGAAAACTCCGAGCCGACGCCCTTGATACGCATCAGGTCGGCCATGTTGGCCCATTTCAGCAGTACCTGTTCACTGACCCCGGTTTTTTCCGCTGTGGTCTTGCGCCCCCTGGCATCGCAGCACAGCTTCAGCAGGTTATTCGTGGTCTTGATGTTCGCGGCAGACAGCTTTTCTGCATAAGCGGGACCGATACCTTCAATATCTTCTATTTTGTAGCTCATTGTCAGGCTCCTTATGGGTGCTATTGTTGCCGGTGTGGATCCGGGTGATTCAGTCTCAAACAATTGATTGATGGCATTAAACAATGCAGCTGCGAGATGTTCAAGTGCCCGGCATGACTGTTGATAATTTATTACATTTGGGGGAATAAATTGTCCGGGCACTGCTATAGAATAGCGGGCGGGGTACCCCGCCAACGGGATAAATCAATAAGATAGGCGCCAGCGTGAGCGAAAATAATACGGTCAGGGAAATACGCATCAATCCGGTCATGCCGTCGGAATCGGTCCTGGTGGCTTCGGCCCGCGGCCTGCGCCCGCGCCAGGAAGAGGAGCGTATCCCGCATGACAGCCGTGCGCACGTCGACACCTGTCCATTCTGCAAGGGTAATGAAGACCAGACGCCACCGACCATCATTGCGGTGCCCGACGAGGAAAACTGGAATATCCGGGTGGTCCACAATCTGTTCCCCGTGCTCGGTACCGAGAGCGACCAGAGCAATATCAGTTTCGGCATGCAGCAGGTCATGGATGGTTACGGGCATCACGAGGTGATCATCGATCACCATGAGCACGGGATGGAAATCCACGGTATGTCGCACGAGCACCTGGAGATGCTTGTCGGCACCTATCGCCGGCGCATGGAAGAGCTGTACAGCGCGGACGACAGGATCAGGTATGTACTGGTGTTCAAGAACTTCGGCGATGCGGCCGGTGCCAGCATCAAGCATACCCACAGCCAGCTGATTGCCATGCCGATCGTTCCCGAGAACGTCTACAACGAGGTCCTCAGCAGCCAGAACTACTATCGCAAGTATCACCAGTGCGTATTCTGCAGCCTGATCGACGAGGCACTGACGTTCGAGGCCACTATTTACAACCGTGATTCCGGAGAGGTCAGGCGCAAGATCGATGTCGGTCAGTATGTTGTCGAACGCGGCGAACGCTTTGTTGCCATCAAGCCCTTCGCCAGTCGCTACGAGTGGGAGGTGCACATACTGCCGCTGCAGCACCAGAGTGACTTTATGCAGATAACGCCGGAGGATACCGTCGATTTTGCCAGGGTCCTGAAGCGTACCATGCAGCGGCTCGACAAGGTGCTGGGGGGTGCGCAGTACAATTATTACTTTCACACGGTACCGCGCTGCGAACTGTCGATTGATTGCGACGAGAGCTACCACTGGCACATGGAGATCTGTCCGCGCACCTCGATTCCAACCGGCTTCGAGCTGGGGTCCGGGCTGTTCATCACGACCATCAGTCCGGAGGATGCCGCGGCCCGCCTGAGGGAGGCACTTTGATGGAAGACTACCTGCGCATTATGGGTGAGGCGGAAAAAGACCTGGAGCGTGTCGTGTCGCGTATGAAGCAGATTCAGCGCGACATCAGCCGCTCCGGTCACCCGGCATCGATTATGCAGATCGAGGAACTCAAGGCGCTCGGCAGTGAATATGCGAGGATCGTCGAGCGCTTGTCGGATTTGCCCGGCGGACCTGCCAGGGCCTGAGCGAACGGACAGGGGACAGGATGAATATGAACGACGAAACGGGAATATTTGTCGGCAAGGGCGAGCAACCGGTGTACCTGTTGCCGCGGCTGGCCAACCGGCACGGACTTATCGCGGGTGCAACCGGCACCGGCAAGACGGTGTCGCTGCAGATCCTTGCCGAGGGGTTCTCGCGACTGGGCGTGCCGGTATTCATGGCGGATGTAAAGGGTGATCTGTCGGGCATGAGCCAGCCGGGCAAGGAGCACCCGAAGCTCGCTGCACGGGCCGAGACCATCGGTCTTGCCGATTACACCTTCGAGAGTTTCCCGGTCGTATTCTGGGACCTGTTCGGCAAACAGGGGCACCGCGTCAGGTCCACTGTGTCGGAAATGGGTCCGCTGCTGCTGTCGCGTATGCTGGGTCTGAACGACACCCAGGAAGGCATCATGTATGCGGTCTTCAAGATGGCGGATGACCAGGGCATGCTGTTGCTCGATTTGAAAGACCTCAGGTCCCTGCTGGTCTTCGCGGGAGAGAATGCGAAGGAGTTGCGTCTGGAGTATGGAAATATATCGGGCGCATCCATCGGCGCTATCCAGCGCCGCCTGCTGGTGCTGGAACAGGAAGGTGCCAAACAGTTCCTCGGCGAACCCGCGCTGGATATCTTCGATTTCATGCGCACCGGTGCCAACGGCTACGGCAATATCAATATCCTCGCGGCCGATAAGCTGATGCTCACGCCCAAGCTGTACGCGACCTTCCTGCTGTGGCTGCTGTCGGAACTGTTCGAGGAGTTGCCGGAGATCGGCGATCCGGACAAGCCGCGCCTGGTGTTTTTCTTCGACGAGGCCCACCTGCTGTTCAAGGGTGCATCCAAGGCGCTGCTGGAGAAGATAGAGCAGGTGGTGCGGCTGATCCGGTCCAAGGGTGTCGGGGTCTACTTCGTCACGCAGAATCCGCTGGATTTACCCGATACCGTGCTGGGTCAGCTGGGCAACCGTATCCAGCATGCGCTGCGCGCCTACACGCCGCGCGAACAAAAGGCCGTTCGCGCGGCGGCGACAACCTTTCGCGCCAACCCGGCATTCAACGCGGTCGACGCCATCAAGGAGCTCGGGGTGGGCGAGGCGCTGGTGTCCATGCTGGGCGGCAAGGGTACGCCGGGCATCGTCGAGCGCACCCTGGTTCGCCCGCCGTCGTCGCGACTGGGGCCGGCAACGCGCGCGGAGCGTACCGCGGTCATCGAGGACAGCATGCTGGGCAGGCGCTATGACAAGTCTGTCGATACGCATTCGGCTTATGAAATGCTCAAGGAGCGCGCCGAGAAGGCGGCCGATGCGGAAGAGAAGGCGGCTGCCGAAAAGAAGCCGGCAAAAAAGCAGACCGGCGCGCGACGCAGCAATCGTCAGGGTGTGATGGAGGCGATGGTCAAGAGCGTGGTGCGTTCCATGGGCAGTTCGCTGGGCAGGAAGATCGCGCGCGGGATCCTCGGTTCTCTCATGAAGTGAGTTTGCCATGAACCTGAAGCGCTCAAGAAACACCTGGTTGACGCTGCTGGCCATTATCGGCCTGGTCGTTTTCCAGTATTTCTACCCCGCCGATGTCGAACTGCCGGCACCGGAAGATGCCGTCGAGGCCGGCGATGTCGTGCAGTCCGCCTATGCGGCAAAGCGCTCGGGCGTGTGGCTGGAAACCGAGGGGCGGGTGACGCGACTCCTGTCGGATGACAACGAGGGCTCGCGGCATCAGCGCTTCATCCTCGAAGTCGGTGGCGGGCACACCGTACTGATTGCACACAATATCGATCTCGCCGAGCGTGTGCCTGTCAGTCAGGGCGATAGCGTCGGCCTGCGTGGCCGGTTTGAATGGAATGACCGTGGCGGGGTCATCCACTGGACACACCACGATCCGGACGGCAGGCTGCAGGGCGGCTGGATCCGGAGCGCTGGTGAATTGTATAAATAGGCTTACCGCAGACACCGCTGCGAAGGAGAAAGCATTATGAATCTGTTGGGTATGTTACTGGACAGCCAGGGCTCGCCGGCACTGCGGCAGCTGGCCGCGGGCTTCGGTCTGAATGAGGGCGATGCCAGCAAGGTGCTGACCGAGATGGTGCCGGCGCTGTCGCGCGGTATGCACAACAACCTGTCAAAACAGGGTGGGCTTGAAGATCTGCTGGGTGCGCTGGGCAAGGGCAATCACCAGCGCTACATCGATCAGCCGGAATCACTGTCCGGCGAACAGGCGACCCGTGAAGGCAATGCTATACTCGGTCACCTGCTTGGCAGCAAGGACGTCAGTCGTCGCGTTGCCAGCCATGCCTCCGGCAAGACCGGCGTGGATGAAAGCCTGTTGAAAAAGATGTTGCCGGTTATTGCAACCATGGTGATGGGTACGGTCAGCAAGCAGGCCGGTGCGCAGAATCTGCAGGGTGGACTTCCATCCGCTGGAACAGGGTCCGGCTCTGCCGGGTTGCTGAACCAGTTCCTCGATGCCGACAAGGATGGATCGGTGCTCGATGATATACTGGGTATGGCCGGAAAGTTTCTCTAGCCGGAACGCGTGACAGGGAGATATGCATGGGTAACGACCTGGATTCATACTATAAAAAGATCATCACGGGTGTTGGCGAGGACCCGGACCGTGAAGGCCTGCAGAATACTCCCGGGCGTGCTGCGCGCGCCATGCAATACCTGACGCGCGGTTACAATCTGTCGCTGGATGAGGTCGTCAACAATGCCATCTTCGAGTCCGACAATGAAGAGATGATCCTGGTCAAGAATATCGAGCTCTACTCCCTGTGCGAGCACCACCTGTTACCGTTCATCGGCAAGTGCCATGTTGCGTATATTCCCACCGGCAAGGTTATCGGGCTCTCCAAGATCGCACGTATCGTGGACATGTATGCACGCCGTCTGCAAATCCAGGAAAACCTGACCAAGCAGATCGCCGACAGTCTCATGGAGGTCATTCAGCCGTCCGGTGTGGGTGTCATCATCGAGGCACAGCACCTGTGCATGATGATGCGTGGCGTGGAGAAGCAGAATTCCATGATGACCACCTCGATGATGCTCGGTTCGTTCCGCAAGGAGGAACGTACGCGTTCCGAGTTCGTGAGACTCACGCGTTAGTGATCATACGGTGCGGGATTACAGTCAAACCAGAGGAGAATTGATATGTCAGTTGCACGAGTTACCGAAGTTACAGCCTCATCGAAGAAATCTTTTGAAGATGCCATACGCAAGGGCGTCAAGCGTGCCGGCAAGACTCTCGATAACGTCAAGAGCGCGTGGGTGCAGGAGCAGAGCGTTGTCATCGACAACGACGAGGTGGTCGAATTCCGGGTCAACATGAAGGTCACCTTCATACTGAAAGACTGACCTGCAGAGGGTTACAGCGTGTAGTACCTGTCGATGTCGCTGCGCGTCACGATACCGTAAATCCGGCTGATGCCGGGTATGGTGATGCGCGTCACGTACAGGGCCTCGGTGTTTGCCTTGTCCATACTTTCTGCGGCTTCCTGCAGCGTGGCCTGGAAATCGATGCCGGTGATTTCCTGCCGTGCGGCGGGTATCTCGTGCAGGTCAACCGGGTCATCGCTATTCTCTGACTGCATGTGACGTGCGAGGTCCGCGGCCGGCATCAGGGCGACCGGCGCATTGTCTGCAGTCAACAGTATCCAGCGCGGTTCCCGCTCCAGGGCCTGCCTGATGCGCGCCTGTTCAGCAACGACCGGCAGTGTTTCCACGCCGCGCTCCATGACGCTGGCCACGCCAACCCGCTGCAGCATCTGCCGGATCGGATTGTCGTGGTAATCCAGCCCGCGTGTTTTCATCAGTACGACGAACACGGACTCCTTGCCGAAAATTTCACGACTGACCAGTACCGCGCCAATCAACGCCAGCATGCCGGGCATGATGATGTGCGGATTGGCGGTGAGTTCGAGCATGCCTGTCAGCGCGGCAAGCGGTGCCTGCAGGGTTGCACCCATGACGGTACCCATGCCGATCAGTGCGTAGAAGGCGGGTGTTGCGATATCTCCCGGCAACCAGGTGTCGGCCGCGATGCCGACGGCGCCACCGGCCACCGCACCGATGACCAGCGTCGGGCCGATCAGCCCGCCCGGCAGACCCAGGCCGATGCCGAGGGCGGTGGCGAGCAGCTTGGCGAACGCGATGGTCAACAGGGCGACCAGGCCCAGTTCACCGACCAGTGCCTTGTTGACGGTGTCATAGCCGATGCCCATGACTTCGGGTACGGCAACGGCAATAATGCCGACCAGTGTCCCGCCCAGCGTACAGCGCAGCCAGATCGGCCAGGCCATGCTCCGGGTGGTGGTGTGTTGCAGCAGGTGGATAAACAGCGCGGCAAGGCAGCCGAGCAGCAGCCCGGTGGCCAGGATAATGGGCAGTTCCATCAATGAGCCGAGCTGTGTATACGGTACAGTAAACACCGGCTCACCGCCGAACACGGCCTGGGTCAGCGTTGTGGCGATCACGGCAGCGAGGATCACCGGTGCAAAACTCAGCAGGGTGTATTCCATCATCACGACTTCCATCGAGAAGATGACGCCTGCCAGCGGTGTATTGAAGGAGGCGGCGATGGCCGCGGCAATGCCGCAGGCCGCCAGGGTGCGGCGACTGTTGTTCGGCAGACGCAGCCAGCGGCTGAGCTGGCTGCCGCTGGTCGCGCCAAGGTGCGCACCCGGGCCTTCACGTCCGACCGAGTGGCCGCAGAGAATGCACAGCGAGATGCCGAAGAACTGTGCAATGCTGTTGCGCAGTGGCAGGTTCCCCTGGTGATAGGCGAGTCGTTCCATGATATGCACGATACCCACCTGCCGTGTATCGCCCTGCAAATTCTGCCAGACCAGCCCGATGACAAGCCCGCCGGCCGCCGGCAGCAGCAAGCGCACCGAGAGTGCCAGGGCCTCGAAATTCTCGCCGTCGCCGCCCGGCATGTACAATGCTGCGCCGGACTCGACCAGCAGGCGCAACAGGACAATGACGCCGCCGGACAGCAGGCCGACCGGTATGGCCAGCATGGCGAGCTGCGGCAAGGCATCGATACCCGCTAACCCGAGACCGAACTGGTCCAGCCATTGATGCCAGCGGCGTTGCAGCAAGGAAGCCTCCTGTCGGTTGTGCGCACACCGGGCAGCATGGCGGTAAATCGCTGCCTGCCGCACAGTGTCGCAATTCCGGAATGATACCAGTCCGGATGGTGTACTATTTGCGATCTGTAATGGCACGAACGATAACAGGTGAGTGGAAATGATCAAGGTGGGTGTTGTAGGCGGTACCGGTTATACCGGCGTCGAACTGTTGCGGCTGCTGGTCAATCATCCCGACGTCGAGCTGCATGTCATTACTTCGCGTGCCGAGGCCGGGCGCCCGGTCGCCGACCTGTTCCCGAACCTGCGCGGGTTTACCTCGCTCGAATTTTCCATGCCGGATGACGCCGGGCTCGAGCAATGCGAGCTGGTGTTTTTCGCCACCCCCAACGGTATCGCGATGACCATGGTCCCCCGCCTGCTCGAGGCGGGCGTGCGCGTGATCGACCTGGCGGCCGACTTCAGGCTCGGCTCGGCCGGAGACTGGGAGCAGTGGTACGGTATGCCGCACGCCTGCCCGGAATACCTGGAGCAGGCGGTCTACGGCCTGACCGAGGTCAACCGGGAGGCGGTCGCTGCTGCGCGCCTGGTGGCCAATCCGGGCTGCTACCCGACCGCGGTGCAACTCGGCATGCTGCCGTTGCTGGAAGCGGGTGTGATCGATGCAGGAAACATCGTTGCGGATGCGAAGTCCGGTGTCAGTGGCGCCGGACGCAAGGCCGTGACCGGTACACTGCTGTGCGAGGCGAGTGAAAACTTCAAGGCCTATGGCGTCGACGGCCACCGGCACCTGCCCGAGATACGCCAGGGGCTTGAGCGGGTGACGGGACAGCCGGTCGGCCTGACGTTTGTGCCGCACCTGACGCCGATGATCCGCGGCATTCATGCCACGCTGTATGCGCGCCTGACCGGCAAGGCAGCAGACCTGCAGGACATCTTCGAGGCGCGCTACCGCGATGAAGCCTTTGTCGATGTGCTGCCGGCCGGATCACATCCCGAGACGCGCAGTGTGCGCGGGGCCAATCACTGTCGCATCGCCGTGCACCGGCCGCAGCAGGCGGACACCGTGGTGGTGCTGTCGGTGATTGACAACCTGGTGAAAGGTGCTGCCGGCCAGGCAATCCAGAATATGAATGTCATGTTCGCTTTCCCCGAGCAGGCTGGCCTGACCGGTGCGGCGTTGCTGCCGTGATGCAACAGGCCGGTCGGGCATACTGTGATCGGTTGCCGGTATCCTGTTGCCGTGGCTGCCATACTGGCCGAAAGCGGATTCGCCGGGTGACGTGATGCTGGGTACGCTACTGCAAAAGAGCGGTCTCATCCTGGCACTGGCAGCGCTGCTGGTGGCCGGCTGGTGGCTGTATGACGTGGGCAAGCTGCACGGTGTTACGGAACTCGAGTCGGTGCGTACCAGGAATGCCATGCTCGAGAAACGCAATGACAGGCTGACAGACGATGCGGCCGGTCTGCGCGAACAGGTGGCGATACTGGAGCGTTCTGCCCAGATTGACCGCCAGGCCGCGGAAAGCGTCAAGTCAGAGCTCGGCCAGCTGGAAGAGTCGCTGCAGGCGGCCCGGGAGGAAGTCGAGTTCTACCGGGGTATCGTATCGCCCGGTGACGTGAAGCCGGGGTTGAGGATCCACCGCTTTTCGCTGGAGGCAGGCGCCGCACCCGGCGAGTTTCATTATGACCTGGTGCTGACCCAGCTGAAACGCAATGACAAGGTCGTCAATGGCGTGGTGGACTGGCGTATCACCGGCTCGATGCCGGACTACCAGACAGAAATCGGACTTGAGCGCGTGACCGAACCTGCCGTTAAGGAATTGAAATTCCGTTTTCGCTATTTCCAGGAGCTGGCGGGTACCATCCGCTTGCCGGAGGGTTTCACGGCCAGCAAAGTGGTCCTGACCATCAGGGCCACGGGCAAGGGAAAGGGCAAGGCGGAGCCGGTGGTCCAGTCATTTGACTGGGTGGCGACGCGTTCATGAAGACAGGAGAGGAATTATGTTGGGACAAGGCAAGAAACCGAAATCGACTAGCGGCAAGGTGGACACCATTATCGGGCAGCAAACGCGGATCGAGGGTGATGTCCATTTCACCGGCGGCCTGCATGTCGATGGCAGCATCAAGGGAGCCATTATTGCCGAGGCGGGCTCGGAGTCGGTTCTGACGGTCAGTGAGCACGGCAGCATTGAGGGCGACGTGCGTGTGCCTACGGTCATCCTGAACGGTACTGTAAGCGGCGATATCCGTTCGGATGACCGCATCGAGCTGTCCACCAAGGCGGTGGTCAACGGTGACGTGTACTACAACATGATCGAGATGGCGATGGGCGCCGCGGTCAACGGCGGCCTGGTGCACCAGACCGGCACAGGCTCCGCAGTGCTCAGTTTTGACAGGGAAAACAGCGAAAGCGGGCAGGACTGACAGGGCGAATACTTGACTGTTTTACTCAGGTAATGAGATACTTACATACTGAACAGTCAGCTAGCACGAGGCAGTAGTCAGATGAGTGAGACAGCAACAGCAATGAACGTCGACCTGGCGTTCACGGATGCCGCCGCAAACAAGGTCAGGCACCTGATTGAGGAAGAAGGCAATGCCGACCTGAAATTGCGCATCTATATTTCGGGTGGCGGGTGTTCCGGCTTCCAGTACGGCTTCTCCTTCGAAGAGAATGTCGGTGAAGGTGATTACACGGTGGAGAACGACGGTGTGGTCCTGGTCATCGACCCGATGAGCTATCAGTACCTGGTCGGTGCCGAGGTGGATTACACCGAAGGGCTGGAAGGGGCCCAGTTCGTGGTGCGCAACCCGAATGCATCCACTACCTGCGGTTGCGGTTCATCATTCGCTGTCTGAATCCGGTTTCAGCTTGATGACAAGGGGGCGTTTACGCCCCCTTGTCGTTTATGTCGTGCTGCTTCCAGCTAAATTTTGATGCAGGAGCGCTCACCGCCTCCGCGGGAACAGGCTTGCAAGTCGATATCTCGCGCAAAGTCGCCAAGCCGCAAAGAAAGAATTAAAAAGAATTACCACACGACTACATAGGGAAGGTGAGACCGGGAACGGTCGAGAGACTGGCCTGTGCCATGATGGAGGTACGAGTCCAGGGATGGACGAGGTAGAGCGAAGCAGGATGCCAGAGCCGAGAGTAACGCAGGAACAGCTACCGAGAGATCACAGAAAAAAATTACACTCCATCCTGAAAATATTACAGATGTCATTCCCGCGAAGGCGGGAATCCAGCCCAAAACAGGATTACAAAATCATGAGAATGTCTTCTGATTATTTTTTCCAGACAGAAGGCGTAATCTTCAGGTATCACAACACTTTTTAAGGCTGGATCCCCGCCTTCGCGGGGATGACATCAGTAATTTTTTTGATTCTTTCTTTGCGGCTTGGCGACTTTGCGCGAGATATATATTGTGCCTTTAAGCCGCTCTTGTTCACGAATGCCTGAAGAGTCTGCCGAGTACGACCGGCTTGCTGGCACCGGTCACTTCCGGGATGTTCCCCGGCTTCCCCTCCAGGTGTTGTTTTGCCAGCCAGGCGAATGCCGCGGCTTCCACCCAGTCGGGATCCACTCCGGCAGCCCGGGTGGTCTCGACCGGTATGTCCGGCAGGTTTTCGGCCAGGCGCTGCATAAGGAATGCATTGTGCGCGCCGCCACCGCAGACGAATACACGCTGCATCGCGGGTGCATGTTGCTCGATGGCGTCAGTAATCGAAACAGCAGTGAGTTCGCACAGCGTAGCCTGGACGTCTTGCGCGGCTGTCGACAGTCCCTGCAGATAGCTCGACAGCCAGGCCCGGTTGAAATATTCGCGTCCGGTACTCTTTGGCGGTAATGCGCGAAAATAGGCGTCCTGCAGCATCGCTGCCAGCAGGCGTGCATCAATGCGGCCGCCCGCGGCCCAGGCCCCGTCCTTGTCGAAAGACTCGCCGTGGTGGCGCCGTATCCAGATATCCATCAGTGTATTGCCCGGACCGGTATCGAAACCGGTCACCGCCCCGTTACTGCCGGCCGGCAGTATGGTGATGTTGGCGATGCCGCCGATATTGACGACCACCCGGTTCTCCGCATCGGCGCTGAATATATGCGCATGGAATGCGGGTACCAGCGGTGCGCCCTGACCGCCGCCGGCAATGTCCGCACTGCGGAAATCGGCGACGGTGTCGATGCCGGTGCTTGCGCTGATGACGGCGGCATTGCCAAGCTGCAGTGAATAGGGTTCGGGCGCATCGGGTTCATGGCGAATGGTCTGGCCGTGACTGCCGATGGCGGAGATCCGGTCGGGTGATATGCCCGCCTTGTCCAGCAGTTTGATTGCTGCGTCGGCAAAGGCCTCACCCACGAGCCTGTCTGTTTCGGCAAGGTCTGCCGTGCGCGGGTCCTGCAACTGCAGCGTGTTATCAAGTTGCTGCTGCAGTTCCGGTGAGTACTTGCTGCAGTGACTGGCCAGGATGGTCAGTTGACCACCGGTGAAGTCGACCAGGACGGCGTCGATGCCGTCCATGCTGGTGCCGGACATCAGGCCAATGAAAAGTTCTGACATAAATCAGGAAAGTAGTAAGTAGAAAGTAGAAAGTGGAAAGTGTTGAGTACGTGACTATTGCCTTCAGTACTTGCTACTTTCCACTTTCCACTCGCTACTTTTTTACTGTCTACTTGCTACTTGTACATTTCGTACCAGGTCCATTTGCGCAAGCAGCGCCTCGGCTTTTTTATTGAAGTCGTCCTGGTATTTTTTCTTGAGTGGTTCCGCGCCCGGCAGTTTCACCCGCAGCGGGTCACGATGGACGCCGTTGACCCGGAACTCGTAATGCAGGTGCGGGCCGGTCGCCAGACCGGTGCTGCCGATGTAGCCGATGACCTGTCCCTGCTCGACGCGACTGCCGACCTTCAGGCCCTTGCGGTAGTTCGACAGGTGGGCATACAGCGTGTTGTATTGGGTGCCGTGCTGGATAATGATCGTCTTGCCATAGCCGCCTTTCTTGCCGCGGTGAACAATCTTGCCGCTGCCGGTGGACTTGATCGGCGTACCGCGTGCGGCAGCATAGTCCACACCCTTGTGCGCGCGTATCTTGTTGAGGATCGGGTGCTTGCGGCCGTTGCTGAAGCGCGAGCTGATGCGGCTGAATTCGACCGGCGTACGCAGGAACGCCTTGCGCATGCTTCTTCCGTTCAGTGAGTAGAAGTCGGTTTTGCCGCCGGCGTCGGTGTAGCGTATCGCCTGGTAGCGGTTGCCGCTGTTGGTGAATTCGGCGGCCAGGATATCGCCATGACCGATAAATTCGCCATTGAGGTACTTGTCCTCGTACAGGATCATGAACTGGTCACCCTTGCGTATATCCAGCGCGAAATCGATGTCCCAGCCGAACACGCCCGCCAGTTCCATGGTCAGGTTGTCCGACAGGCCGGCCTGGCCGGCGGCCAGGAACAGCGAGCTGTCAATGACGCCGCTGGCGTGTTTGACCCGACGCTCGGGTGTGCGGTGGTTGGTACTGACGTCGAAGTTCTCACCATTGCGGGTGATTTCCAGCGTACTCAGTTTGTCAATCGGGTAGAGGAGTTTTTCCAGGCCGTGTTCTGCGCTGCTGCTGATGCGCAGTACCTGGCCCGGGTAGATCTTTTTCAGGTTATTGATGGCGCCGCCCTGTTCCATCAGTGCATGTAACTGCTGTGCTGACAGGTCGAGACGGGAAAAAATACCGGCGAGTGAATCGCCGCGCTTGACGGTCACTTCCTGCCAGACGGTGGCCGGTGCCGCCGGCTCAGACTGCGACGCCTGCGCAGGTTCTGTCAGTTTGAGCGGGGCGCTGTCCTCGTTTGCAGTGAACGGCTGTCCTGCGGCCGTGGGTTCATGCGGCAGTGTCAGGGCGATCGATTCTCCGGCGGCATCATGGCGGGTTGCCCTGGCCGTGTCCGGGATGCTGAACCACAGCGCCACGGCGGCGAGCATGGCGCAGGCAGTGAGAACGATGAAGGCAGGTCGCAGCGCGTCCGTACGTGCGGCTGTTGCCAGGGCCCGTGTCTTGTAGTCACGGTTGATGATGGAATGATGTTTCACACTAAGCCCTTGTAATAGATTGGCATAATTTAACGGTCATAAGGGAATCGGTCAACAGTTTCTCACAGTATTATCGCCCGAATGAGCGCAGACCTTGAGCTGTATTCGCAGGGATGTTGCGGCTTGGACACCCGTGGGGGTGTGTTAATCTAGCCGGATAATTTCAGCCAACAGAGTGGTAATAATGACGAATTCCGAGCATCTGCAGCAGATCAGGCGGGGGGTCGAAGACCTGCTGGTCGAGGCCGAGCTGGTCCAGCGGCTGGATGCCGGCAGGCCGCTGCGCGTCAAGGCCGGCTTTGATCCCACCGCCCCCGATCTGCATCTCGGCCACACCGTTCTCATCAACAAGCTCCGCCAGTTCCAGGATCTCGGTCACGAGGTGCTGTTCCTGATTGGCGATTTCACCGGCATGATCGGTGATCCGACCGGCAAGAACGTCACCCGCAAGCCGCTGACGCGCGATGACGTCCTGGCCAACGCGGCGACCTACGAACACCAGATTTTCAAGATTCTCGACCCGGAAAAGACCACGGTGATGTTCAATTCACAGTGGATGGGCGAGATGAATGCCGCCGACCTGATCCAGGTGGCGGCCAAGCATACCGTGGCGCGCATGCTGGAGCGGGACGATTTCAGCAAGCGCTACGCCAGCGGCCAGCCGATCGCCATTCACGAGTTCCTCTATCCGTTGATCCAGGGCTATGACTCGGTGGCGATGAAGGCCGATGTGGAGCTCGGCGGCACCGATCAGAAATTCAACCTGCTGGTAGGCCGTGAACTGCAGAAGCATTATGGCCAGAAACCACAGGTCATCCTGACCATGCCGATTCTTGAGGGTCTGGACGGAGTCCAGAAGATGTCCAAGTCACTGGACAACTATATAGGTATCAACGAGCCGCCGGGCGAGATGTTTGGCAAGATCATGTCCATCTCGGATGACCTGATGTGGCGCTGGTTCGAGCTGCTGAGTTTCCGCCCGCTGGACGAGATCGAGGGACTCAAACGCCAGGTGGCGGACGGGGCCAATCCCCGGGACATCAAGTTCCTGCTGGGTCAGGAAATTGTCGCCCGGTTCCACAATGAAGGCGCGGCCGAGGCGGCCCAGGCCGGGTTCGTGGCGCGCTTCCAGAAGGGGGCGATGCCGGATGACATGCCGGAAATTGAATTAA
>Ga0265303_10000454_pt1 | contig 22986 bp, 27 predicted proteins | sample Helome_2_FD_192494 | JGI IMG/M metagenome (GOLD analysis project Ga0265303, IMG submission 192494) | Marine sediment microbial communities from subtidal zone of North Sea - Hel_20160317 (Illumina Assembly) | ecosystem: Environmental > Aquatic > Marine > Subtidal zone > Sediment ... | reverse complement strand
TCGGCCTGATCGGCGGCTTCCTGCTGTTGGTAGTCGCCGTAAATTTCGCCAAATTCATTGACGCGGACAAATGCTGGTGTTTTACCGGGATCGGTACGCTGTACTTCCAGAAACTGGAATACGTTTGACATCGGTGCTCTTTAAACTAGGTGGAAAGCCGCGCTTTGATTAGCTGACTGACTTTGCCCATATCGGCGCGCCCTTGCAACTGGGGTTTGAGCATCCCCATGAGTTTGCCCATATCCTTGATGGTAACGGCGCCGGTGGCGTTGATGGATTGTTCGACGAGGTCGTTGATCTCTGCGTCGGAAAGCGCTTCCGGCAGGTATTCGAGGATAATTTTCAGTTCGGCCTGTTCGATCGCGGTCAGATCGTCGCGGCCCGCGCTGTCAAACTGGGTGATTGACTCGCGCCGTTGCTTGGCCATTTTGTCGAGCACCGTGGTAATACGGTCATTATCCAGTTCGATACGTTCGTCGACCTCGATTTGCTTGATCGCGGAAAGCATCAACCGAATTACGCCGAGGCGTTCCTTGTTGCCACTTTTCATCGACGACTTCATGTCGTCCTGTAATCTGGATTTAAGAGTCTCCGCCATGGCCGGCTAGTAAAGACGTCTGCGGGTACCGAAGTCCTTGGAGATACGCTTGTAATTGCGCTTTACCGCGGCGGCTGATTTGCGCTTGCGCACAGAGGTGGGCTTTTCGTAGTGTTGGCGACGACGCGTTTCGGTCAGCACTCCCGCTTTTTCACATGACCGTTTGAATCGACGCAGGGCGAAATCAAATGGTTCGTTGTCCTTTACTTTAACTGATGGCATATTTGATGATCCAGTTTGTTAAAAATGGTGCCTGTTAAGCGGCCCCGGCTTCAAGAGCCGGACAATTATAAGGAGGCGGCACCAAATATCAATCGCCAAAGGTAATTAATCTCCTGTTTTTATGAAAGTTTTAGGTATCGAAAGCTCATGTGATGAGACTGGAATCGCCGTTTACGATAGCGATAGTGGACAAATTTGGCAGCGCCTTTATTCGCAAATCGAAAAACATCGTGAATATGGCGGGGTGGTGCCGGAACTGGCGTCGCGCGACCATGTGCTCAAGGCTGCGCCGATGCTCAGCGAAATTCTGCGGGAAATCGGTTCCATCGATGACATCGATGCGATTACCTATACGCGTGGTCCGGGCTTAATCGGGGCCCTGATGGTGGGTGCCAACCTGGCGCGAGGCCTCGCCTGGGCGCTCGACAAACCCGTACTCGGGGTGCATCACATGGAAGGGCATCTGCTGGCGCCGATGCTGGCGGATGAGAAGCCTGAATTGCCATTTGTCGCGTTGCTGGTGTCCGGTGGGCACACCATGCTGGTCGATGTTCAGGCGATCGGCGATTATCGTATTCTCGGCGAAACTCTCGACGATGCTGTTGGCGAAGCCTTTGACAAGACCGCCAAGTTACTCGGTTTGCCTTATCCGGGAGGCCCCGAGCTGGCTGCGCTCGCGGATTCCGTGTCGCACTCCCGCTTCGAATTTCCGCGGCCCATGGTGAACCGGCCCGGACTCGAATTCAGTTTTAGCGGTCTGAAAACCGCGGCGCTCACGCTGGTCAGAAAGCATGAGCCACTGGATGATGATTTGCGGGCCGAAATCGCGCATGCGTTCCAGTGTGCGGTGGCCGATACGTTGCGTATCAAGTGCCAGCGAGCCCTCGCTGAAACCGGGTATCAAAATCTCGTTGTCGCCGGTGGTGTGGGAGCGAACCGTCACCTGCGTGCGACGCTCGAGCAATTCACCAGCGCACATGATGCGCGGGTCTATTTCCCGACCCTGGAATACTGTACCGATAACGGCGCAATGATTGCTTACGCGGGCGCATTACGCGTGCTTGCCGGTCAACGTGACGAGGCAGTAGTTGACGTATTGCCGCGCTGGTCGCTGGAATCACTACCGGCTATTTAATTACGCTTCGGTGCCACTGATCAGGCGCTGGATATTGCCTTTGTGGCGCCAGATCAGAATTACCGAGAGGGCGACAAACACGAGGCTGGCCGGGAGGTCTTGTACACGCCAGTAGATTACCAGTGGCAGCACGGCAAACGAAATAATTGCTGCCAGAGAGGAAATCTTGAATACCTTGGCAAATAGCAGCCAGATGCCGACCAGTATGACGCCGGCGATCCAGTTAAATCCGAGCGTTGCCGCGATTGCAGTGGCCACGCCCTTACCGCCCTTGAAACCAAAGAAAAGCGGGAAACAATGTCCGAAAAAGGCCGCGAATCCAGTCAACGCGATCACGAGTGGGTCTGCCCCCAGCCCATGTGCCAGCAGGACCGGAACCAGGCCTTTCAGGAAATCCCCGAGCAGGGTGAGAAAGGCCGCTTTTTTGCCGGCAATACGCAGCACATTGGTGGCGCCCGGGTTTTTCGAGCCCTCGCTGCGGGGATCTTCGAACCCCATGATCTTGCTCAGCAGTATTGCCGATGATATTGATCCTAACAGGTAGGCAAAACAGATTAAGACAGTAGCCTGGAGCATGGTTAACCGGGTCTGGACGTTGTCGGCACTTTAGCAGATAAGGGCGGTCCTTACAGCCCGGGGATGGATTACAATAGCGCGATGAAAAATGAAGCGCTCATCCTGTTGCATGGCTGGGGCATGCATGCCCGCATATTCGAGCCGTTGCTCGAGCAGCTCGAAAGCGCGCAACAGATTGTTAATCCGGGCCTGCCTGGTTATAGCTGTAGTCCCTGGCAAGGTAATTTGTCCTTTGCAAAGCAGCTCGAATCCATGGCGCAGTCGTTACCTGATGGAAGATTGCTGGGATGGTCGCTGGGCGGCCTGTATGCGATCGAGCTCGCGTTACGCTATCCACAAAAATTCAGCGAAGTGATTCTGCTTGCCTGTAACCCCTGTTTTACTCGCAGGCCTGGCTGGGAATGTGCGCTCGATGCCGGGATACTCGATGCCTTTGCCGACGAGCTGAAGCAGGACTGGCGGCGGACGATGCGCCGCTTTCTGGCATTGCAGATGCAGGGCGAGAGTGAGGCGCGACTGCTGGTACGCTCGGTCTGGCAGCAAATGATCGCCGCCGGTGAGCCTGATATCGCGGTGCTCAATTTCGGCCTCGAATTGCTGAAAAGCTGGGATGCGCGTCCCAGCCTGGGCCGGCTTTCACAGCCGGTTAAGCTGATTCTTGGTGAACGTGATCGCCTTGTGCCGATTGCGTTACGGCAACAAATCGCTGATGTTGCCAGCGGGATTCAGGTAGAATCCGTCGCCGGTGCCGCCCACGCTCCGTTTTTATCGAATCCGGCGGTGGTTGCCATGCGTCTTTAAGATGTGTGTAATCCACGCCCCTAACTATGCCCAGGAGACTCGTTGGATCTGCTTAATCCGCCCCGGCTGGATAAACAATCTGTAAAAAAGTCCTTCAATCGTGCCGCTAAAAGTTACGATCATGCTGCTATTTTGCAGAAAGAGCTGCTAAACCGGTTGTTAGAACGATTGCAGTATGTGCGTCACCAGCCGGAGACAATAGTTGATATCGGCTGTGGCACCGGCAAGGGTGTGCGCGGGTTACAAAAGGTGTATCCGCAGGCGCGGGTTTGTGGCGCCGACATCGCTTATGAAATGTTGTTGCAGGCTCGTTCCAGTTTTCGCCTGCTATCGAAGAAACGCCTGGTTACCGCTGATATGGAGCGGCTTCCATTTGCCGCGCAAAGTTTCGACCTGGTGTTTTCATCATTGGCGTTGCAATGGAGCAACGATCTGCGCACCACCCTGGGAGAATTTGCACGCGTCGCGCGGCCGGGAGCGCTACTGATGTTCTCCAGTTTCGGCCCCGGGACTTTACAGGAGCTTGCCGCCAGTTGGCAGGCGCTCGATGCCCACCCGCATGTACATCGTTTTGTCGATATGCACGATGTCGGTGACGCCATGCTGGCCGCTGGATTTGCGCAACCGGTGGTGGATGCTGAAACCATCCGTATGGAATATCGCGACTTCAGATCACTGCTGGATGACCTGAGGAATATAGGTGCCAATAATGCCGAGATCGGTCGCCGGCGTGGATTGATGACACCGGCGCAGCTGCGCAGGCTGGAGGCCAGTTATCGCGACAATGGCTACGAGAACGACAGGTTTATCGCGACCTACGAGGTTGTCTACGGGCATGCCTGGATTGCGTAAGACGAAAGTTAGCGCGGTTTATGAGCCTGGTAAAACGCCGTGGGGTTGAATCCAGCCCATGTAGAACGAGATGGCAATGAAAATAAAAGTGACAATCGACAGGGCAATGCGAATCGTCAGTAAACTAACCGTGCGGTTGGAGTTTTCACGATCCTTGATCATGCTGAACATGCTGGCAGCCAGGCTGAGAACGATCAGTCCGAGCAGGATCCCGATAATGATTTTTACGCTTATCATGAAACTTATACGATTGAACCGAAGGAATAGTTTACTGGATCGGCGGACGATGTCGATATGATGATTGGCAATCGCCGGTTCACGCCCACCTGGTGGTCGATTGCGCTGACCGTGACGGCGGTGCTGCTATTCAGTGCCCTGGGGTGGTGGCAACTCGAACGCGCTGCCTATAAAGAAGCGATCGAACTTAAATTTGAGCAGCGACTGCTGGAGCCATACCAATTGTTAGCATCACCCGATGATCTGATTGACATCGAGTATCGTAAGTTATTGCTGAAAGGACGCTACGATAATACGCGCAATTTGCTGGTTGATAACCAGTTGCATCGAGGCAGGGCGGGATACTACGTGCTCACCCCGTTGCTGCTCGCCGACAGCGATTTTGTGATACTGGTGAATCGCGGCTGGGCGGCCTGGGGTGAATCCCGGGATGAGCTGGCTGCGATTCCCGAGCCGGTAAGTGTCGCAGGCGTGGCAGGAATTGCCTATTTTCCGAGCGAGCCGGCGTTGCGTCTTGGCGACCCCGGATCAGCCGATCGCTGGCCAAGGTTAATTCCGTATATCGATATCGAGTCTCTGCAGGCGCAGTTTTCGGGTCAGCTGCTGCCGATCGTATTATGGCTCGCAGCGGAACAGGAGGGTCATTATGTGCGCGACTGGAACCCGGTGTGGATGCGTCCCGAAAAGAGCCGGGCTTACGCAACCCAGTGGTTTGCCTTTGCGCTGTTGGCGCTGGTGTTTTTTGTTATTTTAAATCTGCGGAAAATTGAATGAACCAGGAAGAATCAAAATCATTGCTTTGGCACCGGATCAAGTTCCTGGCCCTGATAGCGATTTTTTTATCGCCCTTTATCGGTGGCTGGCTTGCGCTTTACGTATTTGATGTCAAGCCTGCGAGCGGGAACTATGGCGCCCTGATTGCTCCGGTCAAAAGATTAAACTGGCCGGCTCTGGAGGCGGTGGATGGTCAACGTTACGAGGCCGGCTTCGGGCGTAAATGGACCCTGCTGCTGTTCGCCGGCGATACCTGTAACGAGTTGTGTCGCGACAACCTGTTTTACATGCGTCAGATGAGAACTCTGCTCGGGCGGGACACGCTGCGTTTGCAAAACGTGCTGATCAGCTCGGCTCCGCTCAGCGAGACGACCAGAGTCTACCTGCAGGATTTCCCGAATTTGAAAGTTATAGAGAACAATACCGATCAGGATCTTTACGGTCAGTTCTACCTGGACGGTTATGGCGAAGTCGGCAGTTCACCAAAAATGTACCTGGTTGATCCGGATCAGAACCTGATGATGCACTATCCGGCGGAGAGTGATCATAACCGGATGCTCGAGGACGTTAAAAAGCTGATGAAGTTATCCCAGATCGGCTGAATCTGCTATGATCGCGCGATTGAATCAAGCCGGTAATGCCTGTATAAAGGCCACCTTTCGCGAAGCCAAGAAGATCCGACTATCTCCAGATGACAGCGCTGACACTCCATTCCTGTTCACAATACTATAGCCTGACCAAGCCGAAGGTAGTCTACCTGATCGTGTTTACCGCGATGGTGGGTATGTTGCTGGCGGCCGAAGGTGCTCCGCCGATTGACACTTTCGTCTTCGGTCTGCTCGGTATCGGGCTAGCCGCGGCTTCTGGTGCCGCGATCAATCACGTGGTTGACGAGCATATTGACCGTATCATGGAGCGTACTCGCAATCGACCGCTGGTCAGCGGCGAGCTCGATCAGAAGTCCGCGCTGATCTTTGCACTCTCGCTCGGCGCGCTCGGCATAGCCATGCTGGTTATTTTCGTCAACCTGCTGACCGCGGTGCTGACATTTTTCTCACTGGTTGGTTATGCGCTGATCTACACCATGTACCTGAAGCGGGCGACGCCGCAGAATATTGTGCTCGGTGGTGCCGCGGGTGCAGCACCGCCGTTGCTCGGCTGGACAGCGGTCACCGGAACCGTCGATACCGAAGCCCTGCTGCTGTTCCTGATCATTTTTGTCTGGACCCCGCCGCATTTCTGGGCGCTCGCGATCCGTCGCCGCGAAGAATATGCCAGGGCCGACATTCCGATGTTGCCGGTGACCCACGGTGTCAACTTCACCAAGATCCAGATTCTGCTGTACACCATTTTGCTGTTCGTGGTCACGATGATGCCTTTCATTGTGCAGATGAGCGGTTTGATATACCTGGCGGGGGCGGTAGCGCTGGGGGTGGGTTTCCTGTATTACGCGATCAGGCTGTATCGTGACGAACAACCCAATGCGATTGCGATGAAAACTTTTGGTTATTCGATCTTTTACCTCAGCCTGTTGTTTGCATTTTTACTGGTCGATCATTACGCGCGGGTTTTCATCCGCGGCTGGTTCCTTTAGCCCGCATTTCTCACCAGCCTTCGTTACAGCGGCGTATCAGCGTCCGCAGCACAAGGTCGGTGAGAAATGCAGGCTAGTTTCCGCTAAAGTGCAGCACCAGTTGCACCACGCCGATAATCGTCAGCACGAATACCAGGCCAAACAATAATCCCATCCAGATAAAATGGGACATCCTTCCCTGCGTGAAATCCCGTTCCCGGTTGGCATTGCTCTGCACGCCGAGGAAGGCGGAAAAGGTACTTTTGAGGAGCTGACCGAAGCTTAACTGGGCTTGCTCTTTGGGACGGCTTTTGTCGGTATCATTCAAGATTGGAATCCTGCATCCTGCATCTTGTAAATTGGGTATTGTCGCAGCTCGACTTAAGTGATGAAATACCTCTTCGCGAATAGATTGCAATATTCACATGGTTAGCATTAATAAAGTTAATTCCGGTGAAAGTTACCGTTTCGTGCTGTCGCCCAATTGCTCCATCAGCTGGCACAAGCTGGTGCTGTTCTATTTTTTCACCTGCCTGATCGCGCTCGCTGTCGGTTTGTTTTTTACGCTACAGGGTTTATGGCTGGTTTTGCCATTCTCGGGGCTTGAAATGCTCGCCCTCGGTGGTGGATTGTATTTGACTTCACGCAAAGTCTATCGCAGGGAGGTTATTACGCTCGACCCGGAGCATATCCGGATCGAAAAAGGCGTGCAGCGAATCGATCAGAGCTGGGAGTTCAAAACGCCGTGGATACGAATCATCGATGAACTTCCCGATTGCCGGAGCCCGAGGCGCAAGCTCGCTATCAGCATGTATGGAGAATCTGTCGAAGTTGGTAGTTTTCTTGCCAATTCGGAAAAGGAGGCGCTAGCCTTTCAATTGAAAGACTGTATAATTCGCGTTTGATTTTAGCGCCGTCTGGATTATCAATTCAGGTGGCATTTTTGTGTTTAAATGCCGGCGTACGTACCGTTTTACCCAGAATAAAATTGCGGACGTGTGTTCCAGGGAGTTGAGAATGATATTTAACAAGTTTTGCAGACGTTTCTCAGTCATCGTCGGGGGCCTGGTTTCGATGTTGTCGATGTCCGCCGTCCAGGCCGAATACGAATTGAATATGACCCAGGGCGTAACCCCGATCGCCCATGACCTTTACAGCCTGCATATGCTGGTTTTCTGGGTCTGCGTCGTAATCGGTGTTCTCGTGTTTGGCGTGATGGCATATTCGATTTTGCATCACCGCAAATCCAGGGGTGCGCAGGCCGCCAATTTCCATGAAAGTACCACTGTCGAAATCATCTGGACCGTGGTGCCGCTGATCATTCTGATCGGTATCGCGATTCCGGCTACCGGCACGCTGCTCGATCTCGAAGATGCCAAGACCGACGCCGAGATCACGGTGCAGGTTACCGGCATTCAGTGGAAATGGAAGTACACTTTTGTTGATGATGATGTCAGCTTTATCAGCAGCCTGGCGCAAAGCAGCCGCGACGTGATCAAAGATCCCACCGGCAATGAAAACTACCTGCTCGAAGTCGACAAGCCACTGGTATTGCCGGTCGGCAAGAAGATCCGCTTCCTGTTTCATTCCGACGACGTAATCCACGCCTGGTGGGTGCCTGAACTTGCGGTCAAGCAGGACTCGGTTCCCGGGTTTATCAATGATTCATGGGCAACCATCGAGGAACCCGGTGTGTACCGCGGCCAGTGCGCCGAGTTGTGCGGCAAGGACCATGGTTTCATGCCCATCGTCGTAAATGCCGTTAGCGAAGCCGAGTACGAGGCATGGTTGACCGGGATGAAATCCGAAGCCGCTGCTGCTGCCGCGGCAGCCGACCAGGAATGGTCGATGCAGGATCTGCTGGCGAAAGGTGAAAGCGTCTACCAGGCCAACTGTGCGGCCTGTCACGGGCCTACCGGTGCGGGAATTCCGGGTGCCTTTCCGGCGATGACCGGCAGTGCAATTGTCATCGGTGATGCTGCGGGTCACATTGATATTGTAGTTAACGGCAAGGCCGGCACCGCGATGTCGGCGTTCAAGACGCAACTGAATGATGTCGATATCGCTGCGGTTATTACCTATGAGCGCAATAGTTTGGGCAACAGCGTGGGTGATACAGTCCAGCCATCCGCGATCAAGAATGCAAGATAAGGGGAATTACTAGATGTCTACTGAAATTACACACGACGGTCACGACGCGCACGACGACCATGATCATCACGGTCCCGCCAAGGGTCTGATGCGTTGGGTATTCACGACCAACCACAAGGATATCGGCACGCTCTACCTGTGGCTCGCATTCATCATGCTGCTATATGGTGGTTCGATGGCTATGGTGATTCGTCTTGAATTGTTCCAGCCTGGACTGCAATGGGTCGAGCCTCATTTCTTCAACCAGATGACTACCATGCACGGCCTGGTGATGGTTTTCGGTGCGATCATGCCGGCCTTCGTCGGGCTCGCTAACTGGTTGGTTCCAATCATGATCGGGGCGCCGGACATGGCGTTGCCGCGGATGAATAACTGGAGCTTCTGGATCTTGCCCTTCGCGTTCACGATGCTGGCGTCAACCACATTTATGGAAGGTGGAGCCCCGGCTTTCGGCTGGACCTTTTACGCACCGCTATCGACCACCTTTGCGCCGGATACGACCGACTTCTTTATCTTTGCGGTGCATTTAATGGGTATCTCGTCGGTTATGGGCGCGATTAACGTTATCGCGACTATCCTGAACATGCGTGCGCCGGGCATGACATTGATGAAAATGCCGCTGTTCGTGTGGACCTGGCTGATTACGGCTTACCTGTTGATTGCGGTTATGCCGGTGCTGGCCGGTGCCGTTACAATGATGCTCACCGACCGTCATTTCGGCACGTCGTTTTTCGATGCCGCCGGTGGTGGCGATCCGGTCATGTTCCAGCATATATTCTGGTTCTTCGGTCATCCCGAAGTGTACATCATGATCCTGCCAGCCTTCGGTATCATCTCGGCCATCGTTCCGACCTTTGCGCGTAAGCCGCTGTTCGGTTATAGCTCGATGGTGTACGCGACTGCGTCAATTGCGATTCTGTCTTTCATGGTCTGGGCGCATCACATGTTCACCACCGGAATGCCCGTTGCAGGCGAGCTCTACTTTATGTATGCGACCATTCTGATTTCGGTTCCGACCGGGGTTAAAGTTTTCAACTGGGTTACTACGATGTGGAAAGGCTCGATGACTTTCGAGACACCGATGTTATGGGCACTCGGTTTCATCGTCATGTTTACCATTGGTGGTTTCTCGGGGTTGATGCTGGGTGTCGCACCGGTTGATACGCAGTACCACGACACTTATTTTGTGGTCGCGCACTTTCATTATGTACTGGTTACCGGCGCGCTCTATTCGATCATCGCCGCGTTTTATTACTGGGTACCGAAGTGGACCGGTCACATGTATGACGAGAAGCTGGGCAAGATCCACTTCTGGTGGTCGACGATCGCGGTTAACGTGTTGTTCTTCCCGCAGCATTTTGTCGGTCTTGCGGGTATGCCGCGGCGGATTCCGGATTACTCGTTACAGTTTGCTGAATTCAACATGATTTCGAGTATTGGTGGATTTGCTTTTGGCCTGGCGCAGGTGTTCTTCCTGTACATCGTGATCAAGACGATCAAGGGTGGTGAGAAAGCAACTGACCAGGTATGGGAAGGCGCGACGGGTCTCGAATTCGAGCATCTGCCTTCGCCACCGCCTTACCACAGTTTTACCGAAGCTCCTCCGGTTAAGTAAGAGGGTTTGCGGTGCTGTTTATGCAGGAAGATCAGCATCAGGATTTCACCTCCGCGGAGCGGCGTAGACGCACCCGGTGGATCGTGGCTGCTCATGTGCTGGTTGTTGTGACTTTTTTCGTCGCGACCTTTTTCTGGGGGAATTTTGAGTGAGGGTTAGTCCGCTTAAACTGGCAATAATTCCGCTGCTGATGTTCGGCTTCGGCTTCGCGCTGGTACCCTTGTACGATGTGTTCTGTGATATCACCGGACTCAACGGCAAGACCGGGCGTATCGAAGCTTCGGAAATCGACTCCGCGCAGGTGGATACATCGAGGACGATAGAAGTGCGGTTCCTGGCAAACACCAATACCGGTTTGCCGTGGAGCTTCGAGCCACTGGTCAAGAAGATGTCGATTCATCCCGGCCAGGTTTATGAAGCCGTGTTTCGGGTGCGCAGTGCCAGTGATAAAGCAACGCTGGGCCAGGCTGTACCAAGTGTTTCGCCAGGACTGGCCGCGCAGCACTTCAACAAGACGGAGTGTTTTTGTTTTTCCCAGCAAGAGCTAGCTGGATTTGAAAGCCGCGATATGCCGCTGCGATTTGTCGTCGGCAGGGATATATCGGAAAAAATAGAACAGATAACCCTGTCCTATACATTTTTTAGTCTGGACCAGGGTTGACAGGTTTTTAACGTATTCAGGATATAGAGAGAGATAATCCATGAGTAGCACAAGTAACGCAGATTATTATGTACCGCATGGCACCCACTGGCCGATCATAGGTTCTATCGGCTTGAGTCTGACCGTCATCGGTTTTGCCAATTTCCTGCATGGCACCTGGAGCATGACACCTATTTTCGTGGGTCTCGCGATTATTATATTCATGATGTACGGCTGGTTCGGTACGGTGATCGATGAATCTATAAGAGGCCTCTACAATAAACAGGTCGACATGTCGTTCCGTTGGGGCATGGGCTGGTTTATTTTCTCGGAAGTGATGTTTTTCGCCGCCTTTTTCGGTGCGCTGTTTTACGCGCGCATGTACTCGGTGCCATGGCTCGATGGTGGATCGAACAACGATGCTACCGCGCAGTACCTGTGGCCCGACTTCGAAGCCACCTGGCCTTTGCTGAGCCTGCCACTGGGTGAAAAATTCGCCCAAGCAAGAGAGGTTATAGGACCCTGGGGCCTGCCCGCGCTTAATACTGCAATCCTGCTGACTTCGGGCTGGACGGTTACGCTGGCGCACTGGGCACTGAAGCGTAAGGACCGCGACTGGCTGGTTTACTGGTTGTTCGCCACCGTGGCGCTGGGCTTTGGCTTCGTGGCCCTGCAAGGCGTAGAGTATGTACATGCCTACCAGGAATTAAATCTGCGTCTAGATTCCGGCATATACGGCAGCACCTTTTTTATGCTAACCGGGTTCCATGGTTTCCACGTGACCATGGGTGCGACCATGCTGTTAGTCATTATGATTCGTAGCGCCAAGGGGCACTTTACCCCGGAAAGTCATTTCGGATTCGAGGCGGTCGCCTGGTACTGGCACTTCGTGGATGTGGTGTGGCTAGGCCTGTTTATATTTGTCTATTGGCTATAAAGGTAAAGCAGTCATTTAAAAAAAACACGGTCTAGGCCGTGTTTTTTTTTGGCGCAGAACTGCTTTTTACAGGCATGTCAGCAAGCAGGATTTCGAAACTCCTGACTGGCACGGGCCTGGAGTAAAAGTAACCCTGGGCAAAGTCGCATGCAAAATCTTTCAGTATCTGATCTTGAGTTTCGGTTTCAACGCCTTCCGCAACGACCTTGATTCCCAGCTTATGAGCCATCACGATAATTGCTTCGCATAATGCCAGGTCGTTTTGATCGTGGTCCAGGTTGCGCACGAAGGACTGATCTATTTTCAGGTAATCGATATCGAATTGCTTCAAATAAGACAGCGAAGAATACCCGGTACCGAAATCGTCAATAGAGATTTGTATCTCCGCATCGTGAAAGTCCAGTAGCCGGTTGGTAATCTGGTCTCTGGCATCCATCAGCAGGCCCTCGGTGATTTCAACCGCGATAGCCTGGCCACTGATGCCGGCCTGTTGTAAATGTGAAAACCACTCGGACATGGCCGCAGCCTCATCTATCCACTGCAGTGGTGAAGTGTTGATACTGACCTGGAAGTCAATATCAAACTGTTCGCGCCATCGACTCACCTGTTCGGTGGCGGTGTAGAAAACCCAGTTTCCTATTTCAGAAATCAGGCCGCTTTCCTCGGCGATGGGTATGAATACTGAGGGGCTGACCAGACCTGATTCAGCATGGTGCCAGCGTAGTAATGCTTCGGCTTTATTGAGCATGCCGCTTTGCAGATCGATAATTGGCTGATAGTAAATCTCAAACTGCTGCTGTTGCATCGCTTCGCGCAAATCCTTGATCATTTTGCGTTTTCTAAGTGCACGTTGTTGCAACTCGGGGGTGAAAAAATGGTATCGATTACGCCCTTCGCCCTTGGCGGCATACATCGCCTGATCGCCATTTCGTTGCAGGACTTCGATTTTTTTACTGTCCCCCGGATAAAACGTAACGCCGATGCTGGCGGTGAGGAAAACTTTCTCGTTGTCCAGCTGGTAGGGTTCAGCGAGGGCATCGAGTATTTGTTGGCATACGGGCTGTACCGACAGTTGATCATTGATCTGTCCGAGAATTACCGTGAACTCGTCGCCACTGAGACGTGAAACCGTGTCAATTTCGCGTATCGTTTTTTTGAGTCGACTGGAAATTTCGATGAGCAGCAAATCCCCCATATCGTGGCCCAGGGAATCGTTAACATCCTTGAAGCGGTCCAGGTCTATGTACAGCAGTGCCAGCGATAAGTTGCTGCGATCGCAGGAGCGAATTTCATGTTCGAGTTTCTGTAAAAACAGGTTGCGATTAGGCAGGCTGGTCAGGGCATCGAAATTGGCCTGATTCCAGATGACAGTCTCGGCGTGTTTGCGTTCCGAGATATCGCGAATGTACGCGTTGAATTCCTGCAGGTCAGCCGAATCGATAACAGATAACGATAACTCAATAGGGAATTCATGTCCGTCGCGATGTAACGCATGAATTTCGATCAGACTATTCATGACCGAGGTTTTGCCGGTTTCCAGAAATCTTTTCATGCCCTTCTTATGAGCATCCCGATAGCGCTCCGGGATAATAGTTTGTTCGATTGTCTGGTCGAGAATTTCTTCAGCGCTCCAGCCGAAGACCTTCTCGGCCTGATGGTTCCAGCCGGTGATATAACCATCAAAGTCCATTTGCACTACGGCATCAATCGATGAATCGAAAAACGCTTCGAGCTTGTTGTGTTGGGCGAGAATAATTTCTTTCTTCTGACGCAGGTCTACCTCAAGCGCTTTCACTCTTTCTTCAAGCAGGCTCTTTTCGTCATTTTCATCTTCTGCGGAATCGATTTCCGTCATACATCAATGCATTAGCTGGACAGTGAATCAAGTATAGTGTTTTTTATAAAATCAACAGGCACAAAAAAAGCCCGGCATGCCGGGCTTCAATTTTAAGGTCTGATCGGTATCAGGCTACGAACGAAGACTTGATCGATTTGAACGCATTGCTTTCAATCTGACGGATTCGTTCTGCGGAGACACCGTACTCATCGGCGAGTTCATGCAGGGTCGCCTTGGGTTCATTCAGCCAGCGACGAGTCACGATCGCCTTGCTGCGGTCATCGAGATTCTCCAATGCTTCGCCGAGCATATGCGAATTATTTTGCTCGGTGTCCTGCGCCTCGAGCAGCAACTCGGGTGAGGGGGTATTCGATGTTAACGAATTAGCAGGCGCAAGATAGGCAGTGTCGTCATCTTCATCACTAATGGGGTCGAAACCAATGTCGTAATTGTTAAGCCGATTTTCCATCTCGATGACGTTCGCACGGGTTACCCCCAGTGTTTCTGCGACATGATCGATTTCTTCCGACTTGAACCAGCCAAGACGGGTTTTCTGGCTGCGCAACTTAAAGAACAGTTTGCGTTGTTCCTTGGTAGTGGCGACCTTGACGATGCGCCAGTTTTTCAAAATATATTCATGAATCTCGGCTTTAATCCAGTGCACCGCGAATGAAACCAGTCGAACCCCGACTTCGGGACGGAAACGTTTCACCGCTTTCATCAAACCAATGCTGCCTTCCTGAATCAAATCCGCAATCGAAAGCCCGTAACCAGCATAATTATTCGCGATCTTAATAACAAAACGCAGGTGTGGCAGTACCAGTTTTTGGGCCGATGCTATATTGCCGGTTTCCTGCAGATCCTGTGCCAGGGAGTACTCTTCTTCAGGCGTTAATATAGGCACTGTTCTGGCTGCCTGAATATAGGCATCCAGATTGGAGCTACCCGTTAATACGGGCAGAGTGTTAGTTACATTAACCAGTTCTGTGCGCATAATTGACCTCGATTTGTTGGTTATCTAGCACTCGGGCTAGTCGAGTGCTAAGTATTAGAGCATAAATATCCCAATCAGTTCAAGTTTATTAGCAAATATTAATATACATGCTAAGCGTATGGATATTAAAGAAAAATCTTAATGGTATACGTTGAAATTCGGTTAATGGATCAGTGGCAGAGCGGGATTGCCGGTTATTTTCAGGGATTCAATGCTTCGCTTTGACGTTTGATATTGACCAGGGTCTGCAATCTCGACAATAAATCGTCTTCAGCGACCGGTTTGGTTATGAAATCATTCGTGCCGGCGCCGAAAATTGCGGTGAAATCAGTGCGTTCGTCTTCGCCAGGTTCGATGGTCATCAATAATATCGGCAGGGTCAGGTAGTCGAGTTCCAGTTCGTTACGTACGGTCTGGATTAATTCAAAGCCATTCATACTGCCGTCGAGCGTCAGGTCGGTAATCATCACGTCGAAACTGCTACCGGGATTCGCCGCCAGGTCCTGTTTCAGAAACTCGATGGTTGCGCCGGCGTCTCGGAAATGAGTGTATCTAATATCGTTCTTATCCAGTATCCCGGTGGTGATTGCAGTTGAGGTGGCGCTTTTATCCACGTACAAAACATTTACTGGCAGCTCGTTATAGCTGCCGAGGAAGTTGAGGATAAAGTTAACCAGCGATTTATGTCCCTCGGCCTTGTCAAAATAGGCGGTTACCGCATCGGTGTCATCCATACCGCCGCCCATGACACGGGTATCAGTATCGCCGGAAACGACGAAAATAGCGGTATCTTTATTCCTTGGCGTCTGCCGAATCAGTTCGATTAACTGGTAACCGTCAGTATCAGGTAACGAGATCCCGGTGGTGATGATCTCGAATTCAAACCTTTTTACCGCCGTCATAGCTTCCTTGCCGGTAGCGCAGGCAATTATGTCGAGATCGGGTGCCCGGCTCGATATTTCCTTGAATAAAATAGTGCGAGCGGAATCCGAAGAATCAATCAGCAGTAGGCGACGTTTACCGGGCATTTATTATCGGGTCAGGTTGGTTCTATTTGATTCAGGTGCCGTGCAACTGCAATCCAGGAGCCGGCCAGTCCAAGTAGAGTACTCGATGTTATCAGAATGATAAAGTCGTGAAACGAAAAAGTAATCAGGTTCATATCCGACTGATACAGCAGGTTTAGACGCTCCAGTGGACCCGAAATCGCGAGATATCCTATCTCGACAATCAACCACGAAATGATGCCACCCAACAAACCGTACCAGACGCCGCCGTAGAGAAATGGCCGCCGAATAAATGCGTCGGTGGCGCCGATTAACTTGGTGACGACTATTTCCTGGTAACGATTTTGAATATCGAGTCTTATCGTGTTACCGATGATCAGCAAGACCGCAAAGGCGAATAGTATCGTGATGATGATTACCGAACGTTTGGCGATTTCAATGATCGTGTAAAGTCGTTCCAGCCACTCGGTGTCCAGTTTGGCGATTTCAACCTCCGGCATGGCCTGTAAGCTTTTAAGCAGGTTGCGCACCGTAAAAGTATCGGCTTCGACGGGTTCGACGATAATCGTATGCGGTAGCGGATTACTGCTAAGCGTATCAATGCTTTTTCCAAAACCGGAGTTTTGACGAAATTCTTCGAGGGATGATTCGCGCGAAATAAATCGGGTGGAGGTGACATCTGCCGTGTTTGCGATTCGCTTCTCAAGTGCGCGCGCCTGTTTTTCACTGACGCCCAGGTCAAGATAGAGGCTGATCTGGGAACTGGAACGGAAATCGCCCGATATGGCATCGATATTCTTTAGAAACAGATAAAACCCACCGGGTAGTGACAAGGTGATGCCGATGACTGCTACCGTCATGATCGTGGTCGTTGGAGCCCGGTAGATCTTGTCCAGGCTAAACCGCAGAGATTTCAGGTGATGCAGCAGATAGGCTGATATACGATTCGAAGTCGCAGGTCGATCGCGTCGGACGTTACTTCCAGCCACTGCTTGCCTCCTGCTCGGTGTCCGCGAGATCATTCAAAATTAACTGGCCGTTGTTCAAGGTGATGCGGGGTTTGTCCAGTTCCTCGATCAGGCCGAGATCGTGGCTTGCCACCAGCACGGTAACGCCGACCTGGTTGAAATCAACAAAAATCTCCATGATTTCACGCGATAGCACGGGGTCGAGATTGCCGGTGGGCTCGTCGGCGAGTAGCAGCATTGGTTTGTGCACTACCGCACGAGCAATCCCGACGCGTTGTTGTTCGCCACCGGAGAGGGTTATTGGTAGCGATTTCTCCTTTTTCAGTAATCCCACCTTGTCGAGTGCGGCGCGGGTACGCTTGGCTATTTCCTGCGGACGATAACCCTGGATCTGCAGCGGCAAGGCTACATTGTCGAACACCGATCTATCGAACAGGAGTTGATGATCCTGAAAAATAATGCCGATATTGCGGCGGATATAGGGTATCCGGTGACGTGCCAGGTTGTTGAGGTTTATCCGGTTTAACAATGCCTGGCCGCGGGTTGGTTTCTCGATCAGCGCAATTATTTTCAATAGCGTACTCTTGCCGGCACCGGAATGGCCGGTAATAAAGGCCATCTGGCCATCACCGAGTTTTAGCGAGACATTACTCAACGCCTCATAGCCACCCTCGTAGCGTTTGGTTACATTGTGAAATTCGATCATGCTAGGGTTTCAACGTCAGACATCTGCCAGTAAGGCGTCGACAAATTCCTCATTGTCAAATGGTCGCAGGTCATCAACCGATTCACCGACGCCAATATAACGGATTGGCGTTTGTAACTGCTCTGCAACACTGAAAATCATTCCCCCCTTGGCGGTGCCATCGAGCTTGGTCAGTATTATTCCGGAAATTCCAACCGTATCGCGAAATTTACTGGCCTGCGCCAGTGCGTTCTGGCCGGTACCCGCATCCAGTACCAACAGGGTTTCCTGCGGTGCATCGAGATCGAGCTTGGCCATGACACGTTTAATTTTTTCCAGCTCATCCATAAGGCCCATCTGGGTATGCAATCTGCCGGCGGTATCGGCTATCAGTACATCGATACCACGCGCCTGGGCGGATTGCAGGGCGTCATAAATTACCGATGCCGAATCGGCTCCCTGGCCTTGTTTGATGACCGGTATATCAAGTCGGTCGCCCCAGCTTTGCAGTTGCTCCACCGCGGCCGCACGAAAGGTATCACCGGCGGCCAACATAACCTTGAGTCCCTGGTTTTTATACTGTTGGGCAAGCTTGCCGACTGTAGTGGTCTTACCGGCGCCGTTGACGCCTACCATTAGTATTACGAAAGGCTTGTTAGCGGAGTTGACGTTTAACGGGATAGCACAGGGTGCGAGAATCTCTGACATGGTGCGCTTGAGAGCACCGATCAGGCTTTCACTGTCTTGCAATTGCCTACGTTGTAGCGATTCGGTCAGGCGCGAGGTGATCTTTTGTGTCGCCGGCATGCCAACGTCCGCCATTAGTAACTGATCTTCCAGCTGCTCAAGCAATTCATCGTCAATCTGCTTTTTGCCGAGCAGTAAGTCGGCCAGCCCGCTAGACAGGTTTTGCCTGGTTTTCGACAGGCGCTGGCGCAGCGATGCGAACAGGCCGGCAGGCTTCTCCGCGTCATTCTTGCTGGCAGATTTAAATCCAAACATCGTTTTTCCGGGAATCAGAATTCAGGCACAATATGCTAACAGAAAGCGATTCCATCTGTGCACTTCTAAGCGGCAAAAAGCTCGAGTAAAGCAACTCATATGAAACCTCAGGTCAGAATCATCGGTGGCAAATGGCGCGGTCGCAAACTGTCGGTAGTTGACGCCGTTGGTTTGCGCCCGACCCCGGACCGGGTTCGCGAAACCCTGTTCAACTGGTTGGCGCGGGATTGCCGGCAGGCATCGGTGCTCGATTGTTTCGCCGGCAGTGGAGTACTTGGATTTGAAGCATTATCGAGGGGGGCAGCGCGGCTGGTCGCGCTCGAACAGCACCCGCGGGCGATTGCTAATCTGCAGCTTCAGGCCGAACGCTTCGAAACCAGCGCAATTGAAATCCTGGGCGGTGACGCCCTGGATTCAATTAATCAGCTGCGGCAAAAATTCGATATCGTGTTCATTGATCCTCCCTATGCCGAACCACAATTGCGTGCGCAGGTGTTCAGGCTGCTGGAAGAGCGGCATTGCCTGCAATCGGGTGCGCGCATTTATTTTGAATGGCCGGGCCACGAAAGCTTCGATCTGCCATCTCCCAGCCTGCAATGGTTGAAGCAGAAAAGCGCTGGCCAGGTCAATTATGCTATAGCCGAATGGCAGCTAAGTCGTTAAAATCGGCCGACTCTTCCGCCCTCCAGCAGGTGCTGGCACACAGAGGTAACCTATGACAGGTATTGCAATTTATCCTGGTACTTTCGACCCGGTGACACGGGGTCATATAGATATTTGCGAGCGCGCATTGAAAATGTTCGACCAGGTCGTGATCGGTGTCGCCGACAGTCTCGCCAAGGAGCCTTTTTTCAATATCGACGAGCGTCTGGATATGCTGGAAACGGTATTTGCCGACAATGATGCGATTTCAGTGAGGCCTTTTTCCGGGTTGCTCATCGACTTCGCGCGAGATAACGGTGCCGATGTCATCGTGCGAGGTTTACGCGCGATATCTGATTTTGAGTATGAAGTTCAACTGGCGGGCATGAATCGCTCCCTGGCGCCCGAAATAGAAACCGTTTTCCTTACCGCAGCGCAACACTATGCGTTTGTGTCATCTAGCCTGGTACGTGAAATCGCACGCCTCGACGGGGATGTTTCCGAGTTTCTGCATCCAGAGATTCTGCGTCGTTTGACGGCAAAGCTGAAAGCCTGCAAGTGAATCTTCAGCTGGAGTAATAAGTCGTGGCACTGATGATCACCGATGAATGTATCAATTGCGATGTCTGCGAGCCGGAGTGCCCGAACGATGCGATTTCTCCGGGCGAGGAATACTATGAGATCGATCCGCTGCTTTGTACCGAGTGCGTGGGGCATTTCGAAACGTCGCAATGTGTAGAGGTTTGCCCGGTCGATTGCATCCCGTTTAACCCGCAATACCCGGAAACTCAGGAACAGCTGTTGGAAAAATACAAACATCTTACCGGAGAAGAATAAAATGAATTCGCTATTCCGAAAAATTATCAGGCCTCAACATATTGGGGCTTTTTTATGTCTTTGTTTATTTTCCGGTCATCTTCAGGCAGGGGAGTATGCGGTTGCTTCAGCGAGTCCGTTGGCAACCCAGGCGGGGATTGACGTGCTTGAAGCCGGCGGTAATGCTTTTGATGCCGCTGTCGCAGTAACCTCGGTGCTGGCTGTTGTTGAACCCTACTCATCGGGTCTCGGCGGTGGCGGTTTCTATCTGCTGCACCAACAGGCTGCGAATCGACAGGTGATGCTTGATGCGCGGGAGCGAGCACCGTTCGCGGCCCACCGAGATATGTATCTCGACGCCGAAGGCAAGGCCGACAAGGATTTATCGCTGAATGGCGCGACCGCTGCGGGGATTCCCGGAATTCCGGCGGCGCTGGAACATTTGCAACGTAATTATGGTCGTTTGTCACTGGATAAGACCATGGCAGACGCAATTGGTTATGCGCAGAACGGTTTTGCAATCGACGACTATTATCGATCGGTGGCGAAATGGCGACTGGAGGTAATGCAACGTTACCCTTCGACCAGCGCTGTATTGCTGGTAAATGGTGAGGTACCCGCAGAGAAAGCGGTCATCAGGCAAACCGACCTGGCGAAAACGCTGCAATCTATCGCCAACCAGGGTAAAGCCGGCTTTTACGAGGGTGAGGTGGCGCAAAAGCTGGTCGCCAGCGTGCGAGCCCATGGTGGGATCTGGTCGCTAAAGGATTTGCAGCAATACGAATTGATAGAACGCGAACCCGCTCGTTTCCGCTATGGCGACGCGGATATCATCGCGGCCAGTTTGCCTTCGTCCGGGGGGATTGTTCTTAACAGCATATTCAATATGCTCGAGCAGCTCAATCATGATCAGGCTGATCCCGTTGAAGCGATTCATCAATTGGTGGAGGCGATGCGACGAGCCTTTCGCGACCGCGCCGAATTCATGGGTGATATAGATTATGTAGAGGTCCCCGTGGAGAAACTGAGCAGCGCGGCGCATGCGCGGCAACTGCTGAAGAATTATTCTACCGGGAAAGCCACGGCCAGTGCCGATTTGCGCGGGGTGGCAGCCACAGAAGGTGGTAATGACACCACTCATTTCTCGGTAGTGGACGCGGACGGAAACCTGGTTGCTGCTACCTTGTCGGTGAACTACCCGTTTGGTTCCGGTCTTATCGCCGATGGTACCGGGGTTGTGTTGAACGATGAAATGGATGACTTTTCAGCGAGCCCCGGGGTGCCTAACGTCTGGGGATTACTCGGCACCGAAGCCAACGCAATTGCTCCAGGCAAACGCATGCTGTCGAGCATGACGCCGACCTTTGTGCATACTCCGGATCGAACACTGGTGACCGGCACTCCCGGTGGGAGCTGGATAATCACGATGAACCTGCTCGGCATTCTGGAATTTCTCGATGGTGGAGATGCCGAGGCCATAGTATCGCGGCGCAGATTTCACCATCAGTATGATCCGGATGTCATCAGGTATGAGGAAAATACTTTTCCTGCTGCGACGATCGAAGCCTTGATGCAGAAAGGCCATGAATTCAAAGTGTACCCCTGGCGCACCGGTAATATGCATTCGATTATCATCGATAAAAAATCGGGTAAGCTCGATGCTGCTTCCGATCCCCGGGGCGAGGGGCAGGCGATAGTTGCTGGCGATTAGAACCGCTTCATTCGGCGTAGCCGGGCATTTCTCGATCAAGCACTCGCTTCATCGCGTTGAAGTACAAATCGTCACGCTTTCCCTTGTGACGATCGTGTTCGTCCGGGGTCTGGACCTGATCGATGACCTGTTGTGAAATCGGCAGTAATTTCTGCCCCGTGCTCATCGCGCGGATCTGCGCACGACATACCCGTTCGAGCAGATACAGCATTCGATAAGCCCTGGCGATCGAATCGACTGCAACCAGGACGCCGTGGTTCCTGAGAAACACGATCGGTTTATCGTCCATCAGTCCCGCCAGGCGCTCACCTTCTTCGAGTGAATCTGCGGTCCCGTAGTAGTGATCGTCGTAGGCGATTCTGCCGGCGAAGAATGCCGAAGTCTGGCAGGCTGGGATTAGTCGATTGTCCTCCAGCATGTTGAGCGCCAGTGCCCAGTTCTGATGCGTGTGGAAAACCACCCGCCGTCCGCTAATGCGATGAATCGGCGCATGGATGCATTGTGCGGAAAGTTCGACGACACCATCGCCTTCAAGGGTTTCACCGGCCTCGTTGAAGATGAGCATATCGCTGGCCCGAGCTTCAGACCAGTGCATGCCAAAAGGCAGCACCAGGTAGCGATCTTCGTATCCCGGAACGGTCACCGTGAAATGATTATCGATGCCTTCTTCGAGTTCGTCGTAAACCGCCAGGCGCAACGATGCGGCCAGGTCGATTTTGGCCTGGGTGACCGGATCCATGTTTGAATCTATAGCGTGGATGCTCATGCTCATTCTCCAGCAAACCAAATTGTTGCGATGATAGTGCAAATACGATCCGAGAGAAACCTGAGCTGCCTCGGGGGAAAGGCCACGAAAGTGTAGCGCGGCAGGGACGCCGCGCTCCAAGCGATTCCATGGATGGACCACCCGGCGCATGCCGGTTGGGAGCGCCTTTCGTGGGCTTTCCCCCGAGGTAGCTCTCTATCAGGGCGAGAACATCACGATGTCCATGCCTAGATTGGCGCGCCTGTTTAGAGGCACTTCCTGGCCTGCCTTGTCCTGAATAACTGTTTTAGAGTTGTAGTTGCAGGTTAGCGCGCCTGGTTGTCATGACTGGCATTCAGGGCAGTAATAGCTCGAACGCTGCGCCTGTACCAGGTGCTTGATAGTTCTGCCGCATTTTTTGCATGGCCCCTTGTTCCCATATACCTGCAACTCATGCCTGAAGTAGCC
>Ga0265303_10000453_pt1 | contig 23071 bp, 15 predicted proteins | sample Helome_2_FD_192494 | JGI IMG/M metagenome (GOLD analysis project Ga0265303, IMG submission 192494) | Marine sediment microbial communities from subtidal zone of North Sea - Hel_20160317 (Illumina Assembly) | ecosystem: Environmental > Aquatic > Marine > Subtidal zone > Sediment ... | reverse complement strand
CCAAAATAATATTTTAAACCAATTCTATTGTACACTTTAGATTCAAAATCAAAAGGATAATAAATATAATAACCCAGCTGAGCGATAGCGCTTAATTTAGAAATATAGAGTTCATATCCCAGGAACATACCCACTCGTTTATAATCTGTATCGGGATTAACATCCATCTCAGGAAAGGATATGGACTGATAACGGATCAATTCTTTTAAAAAATTTGAAAAAAACACCTCTGCCCCCAACTGTATTCCACTTTTTCGGGATAAGCGCTTGTCCCCATAAGCTGATAAAATATAAAACGGAAACTGGCCCGAATTAACCACATCGCTCTCATTAATACCGCCTCTAAAGACAATATTAGCTTTAACAGGTTGGGTAATTTTTTCTTTATTAGGATTCTTAATATAAACAATCTCTTCATTTCCATTCAAATTGTAAACAAGTCCCGCATTAAAAGCAAATGTATTCGTAGAAGTATTGGGTGCTTTCACGTTAGCATTGGAATAATGAATAATGGATATTCCTGCTTTAATTCCCAAGTTTTTGAATAGTTGTTCCTTATGATAATTGAGCATTAATAAGGTAGAGCTCATAATGTGGGACCCATAGGCGTTATTTCTGAAATTTTGATTCTTATCGTAGGGATTTGTGTTATAGGCCAGGCCCTGGCCAATTCTGAATTGCATGTTCCGTTTAAAGAAATAAAAATTATAGTGTGCGTACAAACTATAATTTGAACCAAGGGTTTCGTACTTCATATCCTGATAAACAAAGGAAATACCTGTATCGGGATAATTATATACCTGATGCCATTCTTTTAATCCATAATTCTTCTTGTTAAAACCAAGTATAACTCCTGAAGGATGGGCATTAATCAAATGTGATATATCTTGATTATGGAGGATTACGGAACCATAATAAGGGTTAGCATCTATGGTAAACCACTTAGGTGTTTCTTCTTTTTGGGAAAAACACCACATACATGAAAGTAGGCAAGTGTAAAAAAATTTGGTGTCCATTGGGTGTAAAAATAGCAAATATTACGAGTAGTTTAATCCGTATGATTCGAGTTCATATCAGGGTATTTCTGGGAGGTACTTAATACACAAAGTAATAGCTATTGCTGAGGTAACTTAGCAGAATAGCCCTTCTTATAAAATAAAATGTATTATAAAAAGACCCATTCAATTAAAATACTGCTTCGGCAATAGCTTTAATATTATCCGACTTGCCCATGGAGTAGTAATGAAGCACCGGAACTCCTGCCGCTTTTAATTCTTTAGATTGCTCAATTGCCCAATCAATCCCAATTTGTCTTATTTCCTTATTATTCTTGCAAGTTTCTACTGCATCAATCAAATCCTGCGGGAGATCAATTCTAAATACCTGAGGTAATAATTGCAAATGCCTTTTAACTGCAATAGGTTTTAATCCGGGAATTATGGGTACGGTAATGCCTATATCTCTTGCGGCTTTAACAAAATCAAAAAACTTTTTATTGTCAAAAAACATTTGTGTTACTACATAATTGGCTCCAAGCTCAACTTTTTTCTTTAGCCATTTTAAATCGGTCTGTAAAGAAGGTGCTTCCATGTGTTTTTCGGGATATCCCGCTACACCAATACAGAAATCTGCACAATAATCGGTCTCCACAACCTCATGCAAATACTGTCCACAGTTTAGATTATGTATTTGCTCCACCAGTTCGGATGCGTAGAGGTGACCACCTTTAGAGGGTTCAAAATACTTTTCTTCTTTCATTGCATCTCCCCGAAGAGCCATAATATTGTCTATCCCCAGATAATGACAATCTACAAGTAAGTATTCTGTTTCTTCTTTTGTAAATCCACCACATAGTACATGCGGAATTGTATCCACATCATATTTGTGCTTTATTGACGCACAAATTCCAACCGTCCCCGGCCGCATACGCGTTAGTTTTTTATCTAAAAGTCCATTTTTATCTATATATATATATTCTTCCCTTGAAGTGGTTACATCTATAAAGGGTGGGTTGAAATCCATTAAAGGATCAATGTTATCGTATAACTCTTTTATATTTCTGCCTTTAACAGGAGGAATAATTTCAAAAGAGAATAACGTATCCCCATTAGCACTTTCAATATGTTCGGTGACTTTCATTTATGCTTGCTGCTTTACAATATTTTTAGTTCAAAGTATTTTTGAATATTAATTTTTTTTCCGGTAATTCATTGTTGCTGATTAAATCCTGCAGGATTTCTAACTTATTCATCAGCTATATTTGGGGCAAGCCATTTCCTTGCTTTACTCAACTCAATTTCTTTCCTCCCGGCATAATCAACAATCTGGTCTGCTGTTATCTTACCCAATCCAAAATATCGAGCCTCCGGATGTGCAAAATAATATCCACTTACACTGGCCGCAGGGAACATAGCCAGGTTATCTGTCAATTTAACTCCAATCGCATTGTTTACGTCCAGTAATTCCCAGATGGTCAATTTTTCGGTATGATCGGGACAAGCCGGGTAGCCCGGTGCCGGCCTTATTCCCCTATATTCTTCTTTTATCAAATTTTCATTGGAGAGGTGTTCTTTTCCTGCATATCCCCAAACTTTCTTTCGCACTTCTTTATGTAAATACTCAGCAAAGGCCTCAGCTAGTCTGTCGGCCAATGCTTTGATCATAATAGCATTGTAGTCATCAAGGTTTTTTTCATATTCTTCGGCAAGTTCATTCGTACCAAAACCAGCTGTAACACAAAAGCAGCCTATATAATCCTGTATTTCAGATTCTTTGGGCGCAATGAAATCTGCCAGGGCTATATTCGGAACACCTCGTCTTTTTTTGGATTGCTGGCGCAAAGTCCTAAAAATAAGATGCGTATTTTCCTCTTTTTTGTCAGCTGTATCTGTATTTACAGGATGAGCAAGTACCTCAATATCATCATCATTAATTGTATTAGCACAAAAAAGTCCGAAAACCGCTTTTGCCGTCAATAACTTCTCCTCGAATATCTTTTTCAGCATTAAACGAGCATCGTCATATAACTCAGAAGCCTGCTCACCTACAATTTCATCGCTTAATATAGCAGGGTATTTTCCATGTAAGTCCCAACTTCGGAAAAATGGTGTCCAATCTATAAATTCCTCTAAAAGCTGAAGGTCCATATCCCTAATCACCTCTATTCCTAAATTATTGGGTTTTACAATATCAGAAGCATCCCAGTCTATATGAAACTTATTCTTTCTTGCATCTTCCAGACTTAGGTATTCCTTCTGTTTTCCGCGACTTAGAAATTTCTCCCTGACGGAAGAATAGTCAGTTTTAACCAATGCCTTATAATCATCTGCAGAATCTTTCTTTAACAAGTCACCCAGAACAGTAACGGCCCGTGAGGCGTCATTTACATGGACTACAGAGGCGCTGTACTGCGGATCAATCTTTACTGCAGTATGTGCCTTACTGGTTGTTGCCCCTCCTATCAATAACGGTATTTTAAAACCCTCGCGTTCCATTTCGCGGGCCAGATGAACCATTTCATCCAGAGAAGGGGTAATAAGTCCACTTAATCCTATTACATCTACCCGTTCTTCTTTCGCTTTTTGAATTATTTTTTCAGGTGGAACCATAACGCCCAAATCAATAATTTCATAGTTATTGCAAGCCAGTACCACACTTACAATATTCTTGCCTATATCATGTACATCACCCTTAACCGTAGCCATTAAGATTTTACCTGCGAACTGTGATATATTGCCTTTATCTTCTTCAATATAAGGCAATAAATAAGCAACTGCCTTTTTCATTACCCTTGCCGACTTAACTACCTGTGGCAGGAACATTTTTCCACTTCCGAAGAGATCCCCAACCACATTCATACCTTTCATTAAATGGCCTTCAATTACCTCAATAGGCTTAACGACGGCCAGCCTTGCTTCTTCCACATCTGATACAATGTATTGATCTATTCCCTTTACCAAAGCCCGGGTAATTCTTTCCTGAAGTGGATCTTTTCGCCATGAATCATCCGCTTTGTTATCCTTTGCTTTACCAACCACAGTTTCAGCAAAATCGAGAAGACGTTCTGTGGCGTCATCCCTTCTGTTTAAAATGACATCTTCTACCCTATCCAATAAATCTTTTGGAATATCGTCGTAGACTTCAAGTATGGCAGGATTAACAATTCCCATATTCATTCCGGCCTGAATAGCATGGTACAAGAAAACCGAATGCATTGCCTCACGAACGGGTGTATTGCCTCTAAATGAAAAAGACACGTTACTCACCCCCCCGCTAACACTGCAATAAGGTAGGTTTTTCCGAACCCAGGCAGTAGCTTCAATAAAATCTACCGAATTCTGTTTGTGTTCGTCCATTCCGGTTGCTACAGGAAAAACATTAAGATCAAAAATGATATCTTCAGGCGGGAAATGAACACTATTGACTAATATATCATAAGATCGTTTCGCTATTTCAATCCGTCTCTTAAAATTATCTGCCTGCCCTTTTTCGTCAAAAGCCATGATTAATACAGCAGCCCCATAAAGACGTATTAATTTTGCCTGACGAATAAATTCTTTTTCTCCTTCCTTTAAACTAATCGAATTAACAATACATTTTCCCTGAACAAGTTGTAATCCGGCCTCAATAATCTCCCATTTGGAGCTATCTATCATTATAGGAACGCGCGCGATGTCTGGCTCGGCCATTACCAAATTCAAAAATCTGATCATGGCTTGCTTACCATCTATCAGGCCATCGTCCATATTTATATCAATAATCTGGGCTCCACCTTCCACCTGGTGCCTGGCTATTTCAAGGGCTTCCTCATATTTTTCTTCTTTAATTAAACGAAGAAACCTTCTTGAACCAGCAACATTAGTTCTTTCCCCTATATTAATAAAATTGCTGTCGGGTGTAATAACCAGTGGTTCCAAACCAGCCAGCTTAAGAAATCTTGGTCGTGATATGGAATCAATACCAGCCTCCAGTTCATTGTCTGAATTCAATTGTATGTTGGTTGTATTACTCATTTTTCACAATTGAACCCCTACTGTTTCAGAAAAAATAAATTTTCTAGGTTTATAATCCTTTGCCAATTCAGCAATTGCCGTAATATGCTCAGGTGTAGATCCACAGCATCCTCCAATTATATTCACCAGACCTTTATCAAAATATTCTTTGATTTGTTCAGCCATTTGATCAGGTGTTTGGTCATAAGTTCCAAAAGCATTAGGCAAACCTGCATTAGGATGTGCTGAAATAGCAGCTTCTGTGCGAAATGCAATGGCGTCTAAATGCGGTACTAATTGCTTTGCTCCCAAAGCGCAATTAAATCCAACAGACAATAGAGGAACATGAGCTATAGATATTAAAAATGCTTCAGCGGTCTGGCCAGATAAAGTTCGCCCTGAGGCATCTGTAATGGTGCCGCTAACCATGACCGGTGTTTGAATATTTCGTGCCTGTTTTACCTCTTCAATGGCAAAAAGCGCTGCTTTTGCATTAAGTGTGTCAAAAATTGTTTCTACCATCAGAATATCTACTCCACCATCTAACAAGGCCTCCACCTGCAGTTTGTAAGCCAATCGTAGTGTCTCAAATGAAACTCCCCTAAAACCAGGGTCATTTACATCAGGGGACATGCTTGCTGTTTTATTGGTTGGGCCTATACTTCCTGCTACAAACCTCGGTTTATTTGGCTCGCTTTTGGTAAGCTCTTTGGCTACCTGCTTTGCTATTTTGGCGGACTCATAATTAAGTTCATAGACCAAATCTTCCATATGATAATCAGCCATTGCAATGGAAGTGCCAGAGAATGTATTAGTTTCCACAATATCTGCACCAGCTTCAAAATATTTTCTATGAACTTCGGCAATAGCTTCAGGCTGGGTTAGAGTCAACAAGTCGTTATTGCCTTGTAGTGGAAAAGGCCAGTCTTTAAAACGGTTTCCCCTAAAGTCTTCCTCCGTAAATTTATATCGCTGAAGCATAGTGCCCATTGCACCATCCAGTATCATAATCCGTTGCTTTAGTATATCCTGTATCTTCTTCATATGTTTCCTTTTTAGGAATTACATCGCTTCATTTTGCATGTTTGCCCGGTCTAACCATTGAAATTTAGAAACAGCGCAATAAACATCTGTATATTACAAGCACTCGGCGGACTATTCTAAAGTATTATCAAGAAAAATAGATAAAGACATAAAGCCTTTACTCTGTGTTATCTAGCCTTAGTTGCCATAAAAAAGCAGCCTCGTGGTAGAATGTAGCACCTTCTTTATGGTTAAAGGGTTGCTAAGGTTTCAACGGGTCTAGTCCCTCCACCTTTCTTGATAACAATGTCAATGTTTTAATGAACTGGCACAAAGAAACGCCACGTGTCATTTAAAAACAAGGAAAATGTACTTTTTTTGGCTTATATCCACGAATACCAAAAGGCCAAGTGAGCAGTTTATTGTTACCTCGCTAGGCACGCATGTGCTCTTGACTGGAATGCATTACCAAACTATAATGAAATACGTTCTTGTTTATAATTGCTATAATCTGGCTCTTCAAGTGAAGCCTTATTATGATGGTCTGCAAATCAAATTGGAAACTGAGTTATTCTTCATTATTTGAAACCAGGGTCTCTGTTACTTCATTCATTTTATCAACCTTATCTTCAAAATTTCCTTTAATTGTTTTTCGATATGTATTCAGATTCTGAACCATCCTGCTAATATCTTCCGGTATTACATCTTCAAAAAATTGCCTCAACCTCTTTGCGGTTGTAGGAGATTTACCGTTAGTAGAAATAGCTATTTTGACATTCCCTTTGGTTACAATACCACCCATATAAAAATCACAATAAGGAGGATTGTCTGCAACGTTTACCAATTTATCCTTACTTCTGCAGTCATCATAAACCTGTAAGTTTATATCAGGATTATCTGTGGTAGCAATTACCAAATGTTTCCCAGAGAGAAATTCAGTATTGTAAGTTGATCTAATAAGTTCCACGTCATAATTTGCTGCTAACTTTAAAGTATTTTCTCGAAACATAGGGGATACCATAGTGATTTTGGCATCCGGACTGGACTTAGTTAAAAAGGACAATTTTTCCTCAGCTACATTACCCCCACCTACAATTAAAATATGGAGAGATCTTGTCTTCAGAAAAATAGGATATAAATTATTCCTTTCCATTATTCTGTGATTTGAAATTGATGTTGTTGGCTTATTTGAATTATTTGGTTTCGATTTTTTACCACTTCGCCAATGACTATAATTGCCGGGTTGGTTAATTTTTGTTTTTGGACTATGCTTTCTATAGTATTAATTGTTCCAATGCCAACTTGTTCTTCGTCTTTAGTGCCATTCTGAATAATTGCAACTGGAGTATCTGATTTGTTCTCTTTTGTAAATAATTCTACTATAGCCGAGAGTTTTGACATGCCCATTAAAATGACCACTGTTGCATTTGATTTAGCAGCGAGGTGTATATCTCCGGAGAGTTTATGTTCTTTGGTAGTTCCTGTAATCACCCAAAAACTCTCTGCCGAGCCTCGTTTCGTAACCGGAATATTTTGAGATGCGGGAACTGCAATGCACGAAGATATTCCAGGAACCATCGCCACTTCCAGACCATATTCAGCTGCATAAGCCAATTCCTCTGACCCACGGCCAAAAACAAAAGGATCTCCTCCTTTTAATCGCACTACATGTCCACGACTTTGTGCTCTTTGCACTATTAATTCATTTATCTGATCTTGCTGAAAGGCATAACAACCTTTTCGTTTGCCTACAAAAATATGCTCTGCTTTAAAGGCATATTCTAATAAGGCTTTATCCACAAGAGCATCATAAAGAACCACATTAGCATCCTGCAATGCTTTAATTGCTTTTATGGTTATGAGTTCCAAATCTCCCGGACCTGCGCCTACGACCGTTAATTTTGCTTTTTTATGCATTTATAAGTTCACGTTTTCTGAAGGATTCTACTTTATTTAAAAATTCCTCGGCATCAGCCAGGTAACTTTTAGAGAAGGTCTCATTAGGTTCATTTTTATTTAATTGCAATACCAAATCTTCGAACGAGGAGTTCAGAGTTATTCTACCGTTTGCAATAAAATAGGCGTTAAAGTCTTTTATTATACTGTTATGCGTATTTGTTTTGGTTTTTTCCGCAGTTAAAAGTGCTTTGGCCGTATTTACCATAGAAGAATAAGAATAATAAATACTTGCAGCCCATTTTTGTTCGTTAATGGCTTCTTTCGCATTTTTTATCTTTTCATCACTTTCAAACAATAATGTGGCGATCAAATCTATCACCACCCCTGCACACTCTCCTATTCCTATCGCTTTTTGATAACGTTTATTGCTTCCCCAGTCCAGATAGTCGTCCGGAGATAAATTTTCTATATCTGCAAGTGGCTTAAGAAGTTCATAAAAATAATACTCCCCCTTTTCCGCATAATAAGATTCATAAGAGGCCCCTTTGCCATTGGCTTCAAAATCATTGAGTATTTGTCTGAGAGCCTCAGGCCCTCGTTTACTCGGAATCTTAATAACCTTATCCGCAAATAAACCCCGGCCTTCTCCTATATTCCCTCCTCCAAGTAACACCTGCAAAGCTGGCGCCACGAGTTTTTCATTAGTACGGATAGACATCCCCTGAAAGCCAATATTAGCCATTGAATGCTGACCACATGCATTCATACAGCCACTAATTTTTATGACCACATCTGCATTATTCACATAATGTGGGTACTCTTCCTTGATAACGCGTTCCAGTTCCGAAGCAATTCCCGTACTGCTTGCAATTCCAAGGTTACAGGTATCGGTACCCGGACAAGCAGTAATGTCTAATGCCTTATTATAGCCGGGGTCTGCAAATCCCATTTTCTTAAGTTCGGTATAGAAAAATGGAATCATGGATTCCCTTACATAGGGAATTAATATATTCTGTCTTAATGTTAAGCGAATTTCACCGGCCGCATACTTTTCAATTAAATTGGCAAGTAATCTGGCTTTTTCTGTATAAAAATCTCCTAACATTACCTTTATCCCAACAGCTACATATCCGTATTGTTTTTGTAAAACCAGATTGGTTGTTTTCCATTGTTCAAAAGCTTCAATATCTTCTATAATTACATCCTGAGCCTCCTCATTTGAAATAACCACCTTGGGATAAGTGCTAATATCAATAGGGTACTTTTTAAAAGGGACCGCCTTCTTTTCCGTAATTAATAGTTCTTTAAAGGCTTCAAGGCCCAAATCTTTTAAAAGAAACTTTAATCTTGCTTTGGCCCTGCTCTTTCTTTCTCCATATCTGTCAAAAACTCGAACAACAGTTTCCATCATAGGAATTATTTCATTGGCAGCAAGAAATGTAAACAGCTCATCTGCATGACGAGGTTGCGAACCCAGCCCCCCCCCTAACATTACTTTAAAACCCTTAACACCATCCCGTATTTTGGCAATAAAACCAAGGTCGTGCATATACGAAAGTCCAGTATCTGTATCACTGGAAGAAAAGGAAACCTTAAACTTACGGCCCATTTCCTGACCTATGGGATTTCTTAAAAAATATTCGAAAATAGCCTGAGCATAGGGTGAAACATCAAATGGTTCATCTCTGTCTATTCCGGCTGTTTCACTAGCCGTGACATTCCTTACAGTATTTCCACATGCTTCTCTAAGCGTTACTGCATCCTTCTCCAGTTGTGTCCAAAGTTCAGGGGTGCGTTCCAGGTCTACATAATGAATCTGAATGTCCTGCCGGGTTGTAATGTGTAGTCTTCCTGTAGAATACTCATCTGCAACATCTGAAATCCCCCGTAATTGCCTAGAGCTTACTTTACCATATGGTAATTTAATCCGTATCATTTGTACTCCGGGTTGTCTTTGACCGTATACCCCACGGGCCAGGCGCAGACTTCGGAATTTTTCCTCGTCAATAGAACCTCCTTTGAACTCCCTGATTTTTTTCTCGAGCTCAATGATGTCCTTTTCTACAATGGGATTTTCTATTTCGGTTCTAAAACTTTGCATAATATCTTTTCCTATTATTCCTATATATTTAATAGGTTATATTAAAATAAATGATCGTTAATAAAATGTTCGAATTATTCTGTAGACCAGTAGTAAGCTTTTCCTTTATTGTGTTTAAGTGTGTAAACCACACTCCCTGTTTTCTAAAACCTTGGTCGGGTCAAAATAGTTGTGTTCATTGGGTAGCCCTCTTGTATTCAAATAGGCATCCAGGCGTGTATCATTCCAATGGTAAAAGGGACTTACCTTAAGGACTCCTCCCTCACTTAAGCTTAAAATGTTTAATGTATCTCTTAAAGCAGTCTGACCTTTTCTAAGGTTTGTAAACCATACATCTGGTTTGTGCTCGGCCATCGCTCGTCGGAATGGTTCCAGTTTCACCTGTTCTGTAAATTCTTTATGCCTGGGGTCATCAATATCAGGAATTCCCATTATCGCATCTCTATGTGCGGTGGTCTGCCTGGGAACAAATAATTTAATATTTAAATTCAATCCAGAGATCAATTCTTCCGCATGTTTGTAAGTGTTGGGTGTATTATATCCGGTATCGCACCAGATAACAGGAATATCCGATTTAACCTCAGCAACGGCATTCAATATGGCTACTTCATATGGCCTGAAATTGGTAGTAACTACAGATTTGGAACCATAAAGAATTGCCCATGAAATTATCTCTACGGGAGGTATTCCCCTAAAGTGATTATTTAAATGTTGTATATCCTGCGCTGACAAACTCATATCTTATTTTTTAATGTTAAAATTACCTCCCCCATTTAATAGTATTCCACAATCGTTCATGTAAAAAATACAAGACCATCTTTGTGACCAATTCTACCAATCCAATAGAAAATGCGAGAGAAAGAGTACCCGTAATGATCCATGATATTATTATCGTATCTAGTGTTCCGATAGCACGCCAGCTTATTGACTTGGCGATGCTTCGTCTTGGTTGATCCGAAGTGCTATCTGTTTTATAACTGCTACTAGTTGCTTCCTTATTAATTAAAAATTGGTCTGCAATCATATGTATTATTTTATTCCTATCGATTTAATAGAGTGCTCAAAAATAGAATAATATTTCAAACTAAGACGCTATTTATTTTCAAATATTACTTTAATCCTATAGTTTTAGTAGATTAATTGAAAAACTATGTTATTATTGCGAATGATTCATTGGTATACCAAAAATTTTGAAAATTTTTTATTCCGAAATAAGATCAGCAAGGGTATTATTTCTATAGACTTCCAGAACGCTGTCACGTACCTGAAGCATTAATTTGTGGACTGCACATTTATTTTCATCCGGGCAATCGTCGCACTTTTCATAAAAATTAAGACTTACACAAGGAACCATGGCAATAGGCCCTTCCAATACACGAATAACGGTTGTCATCAGAATTTCGCTTGGTTCCTTTATTAGGTAATAACCTCCTCCTTTGCCCTTCTTTGATCCTAAAAATCCTGTTTTACGTAAAGTGAGTAAAATAGTTTCTAAAAATTTTTGAGAAATATTCTCATGCCTTGCAATTTGCGAAATCTGAACTGGCTCTCTTTTACTTTGAGACGCCAAATAAGTCAGGGCCTTTAATCCGTATTTTGTCTTTTTAGAAAGCATTATGCGAAGATAGTTAAAATAGGAATATTCCTATGTCTCATATCTTATCCAACGCCTGTTTTATATCACTAATAATATCATCTACGTGCTCCAGGCCAACAGAGACTCGCACCATACCATCAGTTATACCACATTCCATTCTTTCTTCTACAGACAACTTGCTATGTGTAGTAGATGCGGGATGCGTAACTATACTTCGAGTATCTCCCAAATTGGCAGATAAAGATAATAAGCCAATGGAATCAAAAAATCTCTTCCCCGCATCTTGCCCGCCTTTTAACTCGAATGCGACCACGCATCCACCGGCCTTCATTTGCTTTCTGGCAAGTTTGAATTGAGGGTGGGTTTTTAAAAATGGATACTTTACCCAATTAACACTTTTATTGCCTTCTAAAAATTCGGCCACTTTTAATGCATTTGCACAATGTCTGTCTACTCTTACCGCCAAAGTTTCAAGACTTTTGGATAGAACCCATGCATTAAATGGAGATAATGCAGGGCCTGTTATTCTTGAATACCGGTAAATTTGATCTATTAATGCTTTTTTACCAACTGTAATACCAGCCAATACCCTACCCTGTCCATCCATGAGTTTAGTACCGGAATGAATTATCAGATCCGCTCCAAATTCTATGGGCCGTTGCAAATAAGGAGAAGCAAAGCAATTATCCACAATCATTATAAGTTTGTGCTTTTTTGAAAACCTGCCAAGTGCTTCAAGGTCGAGAATATCAACACCTGGATTTGTTGGGGATTCTGCAAAGAGTATTTTGGTTTTTGGTGTAATTAGTTTTTCTAAATTTTCTAATTCCCCAATTTTAAAATAGCTGTGGCTAATATTCCATTTTGGAAAAACCTGAGTGAAAAGGCTATGAGTTGAACCAAAAATACTTCGTGCCGATATAATATGATCGCCGCTGTTTAACAAAGCGGCAAAGGTTGAAAAAACAGCCGACATCCCCGAGGAGAATGCAAATCCATCCTCTGCGCCTTCCATTTTACATACTTTTTCTATAAACTCTGATGAATTAGGATTGGAATATCTCGAGTATATATTGCGCTCTTTTTCTTCCGCAAAGGAAGCCCTCATATCTTCACTATCCTCAAAAATAAAACTGGATGTAAGGTACATCGGACTTGAATGTTCCAAAAACTTTGAACGTTCTATTTGTGTACGTATCGCCTCAGTTTCAAATTTTTTCTTCTTCATCTCTTTCTATTTGCAGGATTATTCAAAAAACAATCATATTTTTGCTGCAATACGCAAAATATCTCCAAAAACCCCTCGAGCAGTTACGGCAGCACCCGCTCCTGCACCCTGAATTACCAATGGATGTTCGCCATATGACTCGGTATAAATCTCAATAATAGAATCAGAACCTTTAACCTGACCCAAGGCACTCTCCCTAGGGACTGATACCAGTTTTACTTCCAGATTTCCTTTCTCTTTCTGTAAATCACCATACAAATCCCCAACATAGCGGAGTACATGATTCGGCTCCTGGTTCTCCTTGATTTTACTAAAAAAATCATCCAGGACTTCAAATCCATTCAAGAATTCCTGCACACTTCCATTACGGAGAGATAATGGTATAAGATTTTGAATTGAAATATCATCAAATTCATTTTCGAGTTCCAATTCACGAGCTAGTATCAGCAACTTTCTACCCACGTCATTACCGGATAAATCCTCTCTTGGATCGGGTTCGGTAAATCCACTTGAAATGGCGGTTTTCAAAATCGTGGAAAAGGAAGTGTCCTCTTCGGAAAAAGTATTAAAAATATAACTTAAAGACCCCGAAAAAACACCTTTAATTCGCGTAATATTTTCACCGGATAAATGTAAAAGTTTTATTGTATCAATTAATGGTAAGCCAGCACCCACATTAGTTTCATATAGGTATTGTTTCTGTTTTTTTGACAACTCTTCCCTTATCAATCTGTAGTAGTCAAATCCCAGGGTATTAGCAATTTTATTTGAGGACACAAGATCAAATCCACTTTCAATAAAATCAAAATAGTTGGCCACGAAATCCTGGCTTGCTGTATTATCAATTGCAATTAAATTTTCCAGATGATGTATTTTGGCATAATCAAAAATATGATCTATAGTATAAGGAATTCCATTTTCATTTATTTCCTCCTCCCATTTTTTAGAAATACCATCTTTGTTCAAAAGTAATTTTCTCGAATTTGCCAGGGCAAATACATTTAGATTAATGCCTTTTCTTTCCTCAATTCCCTTTTCCGAATCTAAGATCTGATCAACTAAAGTACCCCCTACATTTCCATGTCCAAAAATCGCCAGATTTACCTTTTTGCTAATCCCGAAAATTTGACCGTGCATAACATTAAGTGCCTTGTGAAGGTCTGATTTCTTAACTACCAGGCTTACATTCTTCCCTGAAATTGTGTTGTTAAATAATAAGGGAACTATTTGATTCTTGATTAAGGCATTATATGGTTTGTGAAAAGTGCTTAGATCCTGACCAACAACAGAGATGACTGAAACTTCGCTAACAATAGTTATTGTATTAATATCACGCGATTGAAAATCGCTCTCAAACTCCATTTCCAGTACCCTTTTTGCCAAGTGTGCCTTCTCCGAATTAACTACCAATCCAATTCCTCTCTCAGAAGAACCCTGGGAGATGATACTTACACTTATATTATTTTGGCTAAGAGTTCTGAAAATTCGCGCATCAATTCCTACTTTCCCTAACAAACCTCTTCCCTCGAGATTAATTAAAGCTTCATTTTCAATGGCGGATAACGATTTTATTCCTTCTTTGCTAGATTTGGCACTGATCAGCGTACCCTCATTATCATTATTAAAAGTATTGAGTATCCTCAATGGGATATTCTTTTCGATTAAGGGAATAATAGTCTTCGCGTGTAAAATGGTTGCTCCAAAATTAGCAAGTTCATTTGCCTCACTATATGACAATTGCTCAATTCTTTGTGCTTCAGAAACAAATTCGGGGTTTGCTGTGAAAATACCATCAACATGAGTATAATTTTGCAATTCTTCTGCGTCCAAAAAATTTGCAACAAGAGAAGCAGTATAATTACTGCCATTACGACCTAATGTTGTTGTCTCATCTGTCTCGGTAGAAGCAATAAAACCTGTGATCAATGGCACCTCATCTGGCTTTAATTTCGAAAATTCATGAATTACATTTTCCCTGGATACATCTTCCAGCAATTTGGCATCTCCATAAGAATCATCCGTTTTTATCAGTCGGCGGCTATCAAGTAATTTTGCATTGATTCCTTCTCCAATAAGCAATTTTGTGATCAACTTACCTGATATTAGCTCTCCATATGCCAGAACCTGGTCTTTTATTTTAGCACTATAATCACCAAGTAAAGTAACTCCTTCAAATAATTTCACCAATTCCAGGAATTCCTCTGAAAGATTTATATTTTTAAAAGTATGTTTCTGATAGCTTTCAAAATTTTCAAAATCTTCCCAATAATCTAATCCCTTTGCGGCTTTATTTAATATGGCTTCCAATTGATCTGTTGCTTTTTCACGAGCTGATAAAACCACTGCAATATTTTCTCCATTTTTGACTTTATGGGTTATTATATCCAATACCCTTCCCAGGCCTTCTCCGTTGGAAAGTGACTTCCCTCCAAACTTTAAAATTTTTATTCTCTCAGATTTTCCATTGGTATCAAAAACTCCCTTGAGCAATTGCTGCATCTGTTCAAATTCAATGAGAAAGGCATCATGACCGTGCAACGATTGAATTTCACCATAAGTTACATTGCTTTTAGCCTGAGCCAACTGTTTAAAAGTATCCTTATTCTCATTTGCTGTAAAAAAAAGATCAGAATCTACCCCTATAATATGAATATTGGTTTTACTGTTTTGAAGATTGATAAATGCATCTTCTCCATCTCTTGTGATATCTATCGTTTTTAATAATTGGTTGGCTAATTTGTAAGCCGAAAGCTGAAACCTTTCATTCAATTTTTTTCCATGATGGGTTAGCCAGCTTTCCACATTAAAAACCTGTAGTTCTTCATTGGTGCTTCTTTGAAACCTTGCTTTAAAAGACTGGGGAGTTCTGTAACACAACATAGCATGCATCCTGGCGTCGTGGACAGGTTGCTTAGAATTTACAAGAAATTGTTCCTGAATCTGACAATTGGCAATGAGCCAATCTGTTGACTTCCAATCAGCAGCTACAGGGATCAAATGTTCTGTTAATAATGGATTTATCGCGGCCATTTCCCAGGCAATTCCGCCTCCTAATGAACCCCCGATAAGAGCATAAATACGATCTATATTCAGCTCCTTCAATCCTTGAAGAAATATTTTTGCAATATCACCAGCCACAAAATCTTTATAATTGTCAACCACAAATCCGTCATATCCGTTACCGGGGATGTTGAAAGCTAACACAGTATATTTCTTTGTGTCAATACATTTACCTTCTCCAATCAATGAAGCCCACCAACCATCTTGCCCTGCAACATTTGAATTACCTGTAAGGGCATGATTTACGACTATAATAGGTGCGGAGTGCAATTCTTTACCAAACAATTGATAGGATAACTCCATATCTTGCACAATGCCACCATAAGTTTTATACTTAGGGATTTCTATTATTTTAAGTGTTGTATTCAGGTCTTTCATTCAAGTGATGTCAATTAAAGCTGAGTAGATGTGCTTCTATTAAGAGTTATACACTCCACTCAGCCTATATCAGTATTGTTTTGATAACTACTATGCCAGAACAGATTTATCAATTGTTGCAAAAGCCTGTTTCAGATCGGCTTTAAGATCATCCAGATTTTCCAATCCAACAGATAAACGTATTAAATCTTTAGTCACTCCTGTTGATTCCTGTGCTGCATCATCTAATTGTTGATGTGTAGTACTAGCCGGATGAATTATTAAAGATTTAGTATCGCCAATATTGGCCAATAAGGAAAAGATTTGGGTTCCGTCGGCTATTTTCATTGCAGAATCAAATCCCCCTTTAACACCAAATGTAACTAGCCCACTTTGTCCTTTTGGCAAATAAGCCTCTGCTTCGGCAAAATATTTACTGCTTTCCAGGCCTGGATAATTTACCCACGTAACTTCATCTCGATCTAAAAGCCATTCAGCCAATTCAAGTGCATTTTCACTATGCTTTTTCATACGTACCTCAAGTGTTTCCAGACCTTGGATTATTTGAAACGCATTAAATGGACTCAGACAGGCGCCATGATCCCTTAAGCCTTCGATTCGTACCTTAGCAATAAATGCAGCGGGGCCCAAGGCATCATGATATACTAAACCATGATATCCTGCTGAAGGTTCTGTAAATTCAGGAAATTTCCCGTTTGCCCAATCAAAGGTTCCGGCATCTATTACCGCACCACCAAGTGCTGTACCATTGCCATTGATATATTTGGTCAGAGAATGAATTACAATATTGGCCCCATGCTCAATCGGATTTAACAAGGCGGGTGTTGCCACTGTATTATCAACTATAAAAGGAATTTTAGCAGCCTTTGCTTCGGCTGAAATAGCTTTTAAATCGAGAACGTCCAGCTTTGGGTTCCCGAGCGACTCTACGAAAATTGCGCGCGTATTCTCCTTTACAGCCTTCCCAAAATTTGAAGGGTCTGAAGGGTCTACAAATGTTGTAGTAATTCCAAACCGGGGTAGGGTAACATTCAACAAATTATACGTACCCCCGTATAAGCTATTCGAAGCTACAATATGATCTCCTGACTTCAACAGAACTAGAAGAGCGGTACTTAAAGCTCCCGTTCCCGATGAAGTAACGACTGAAGCAATACCTCCTTCCAATGCGGCCAAACGTTGTTCCAAAATATCATTGGTAGGATTGTTTATCCTGGTATATATATTACCAAACTCCGCTAATGAAAATAAATTAGCTGCGTGCTCAGAATCATTAAATACATAGGCTGTACTTTGATAGATAGGGACTGCCCGCGTACCCCCATTTATAGTTGTGTCATGTCCTGCGTGCAATGCATTGGTAGAAAATTTGTGTTCACTCATAATGTTTGTTTCTATGTATTCGATTTGAATACTGGTTCTAAATAATAATTGTTTTCATAACGATCTTTAAATCATCATTAAATATATAATTCAGTACAATCCAAACCTAATTGCTACACTGAGCAGTTGGGAAATATTAAAATGTTATTAAGAAAGACTAATTACCTCAGGTAATTCTTTTATGTTATCTGTCACAATTATCATGTGATAGAATTTAGCACCTTCTTCGCATTGGACACGAAGGGTTGCTAAGGCTTCAAAGGGTCTATTCCCTCCACCTTTCTTGATAACTTTTCAACAAGTGATTGAACTTAGTAAAAGCAAATATAGGTATGGAAAAACTGATATTCCTATTATTTGTACAAAAAATTACAAATTGAACGCCAATTTCACCTTATCTATCATATCCAATTTCTCCCAGGTGAATAACTCTACTTCTTTTTCAACCCTCCCATTATATGGGGATTCAAATACTTTAGACACTATTGTGGGTTCTTTCCCCATATGGCCATAAGCCGCTGTTTCAAAATAAATCGGATTTCTCAGTTTAAGTCGGTCTTCTATCGCAAATGGCCTCATATCAAAAAGTTCGGCTACTTTCCGCGCAATTTCGCCATCACTTAAAGCTACTTTTGAAGTTCCATAAGTATCTACATAAATAGAAGTGGGCTCAACTACACCTATGGCATAACTTACTTGCACCAATATTTCTTCAGAAACTCCCGCCGCAACAAGGTTTTTTGCAGCATGTCTGGCGGCATAAGCCGCACTGCGGTCTACCTTACTAGGATCCTTCCCGCTGAAAGCGCCACCTCCATGTGCACCTTTACCTCCATAGGTATCTACAATAATTTTTCTTCCCGTTAATCCGCTATCACCATGGGGTCCTCCGATGACAAATTTACCCGTAGGGTTTATATGATAGGTAATTTTATCATTAAACAAGGCCTGGGTGTTCTGCGGTAACTTTGCAATAACTCTTGGCATTAAAATAGTGATAAGATCTTCTTTGATTTTTGACAACATTTTAGCATCATCTTTATCAAACTGATCATGCTGTGTAGATATGACGATAGTATCAATCCTATCAGGTGTATTATCATCCGTATACGCTATAGTCACCTGTGCTTTTGCATCGGGCCTCAAATAAATAATCTCCTTATTTTCTTTTCTTAACAGGGATAGTTCCTGAAGTATTCTATGCGAAATATCCAATGCCAATGGCATATAATTTTCACTTTCGTTTGTGGCGTAACCGAACATCATACCCTGGTCACCTGCACCCTGTTCTTCCTTATTTCCGCGATCAACACCCTGATTTATTTCCTTAGACTGTTCATGTATCAATGAAATGACTCCACATGAATCACCACTAAACTGATACTCCCCTTTGGTATAACCAATCTTATTAATAACATCACGGGCTATTTGCTGTAGATCCACATAGGTATGACTTTTAACTTCTCCTGCCAATATAACCTGACCTGTAGTTACCAGGGTTTCACAGGCGACCTTACTTTCAGGGTCAAAGGCTAAAAAATTATCCAATAATGCATCGCTAATCTGATCGGCTATCTTATCCGGATGTCCTTCGCTAACAGATTCCGATGTAAACAAATAGGGCATAAATAGTTTCTTTTTAAAAATTAAAATCGATTTGACTGACGCTTGAAAAGAAGTTTACAACTCAGATTGATCTGTAGAAACTGCTTTAGCATTTTTTTTGCAGAACCTGAATGATGGTTAAAATAGTAATTTTAAACTATTCAAAAATTGGAGTCTGCATAAGAGGTTGCAATCAGTCAAATCCCTCCTCTTATATAATGGTTACAAAAGTACATAAATGCCATTGAAATAAAAATTTTGATAAAATATAATTATCTTTTGTATTTCAACAACTATTTTTTCTCTTCCAGAAGATACTTTGTATATTGTGTTTCTCTTAAATTTAAGACACCAACCATAAATTCAATCACTATATGCATATTGCCGTTGCTGGAAATATAGGAGCCGGAAAAACTACCCTCACCAGGCTTTTAGCAAAACATTACAGATGGGAGGCACATTTTGAAGACGTAGTTGACAATCCGTATTTGGATGATTTTTACAATCAGATGGAACGCTGGAGTTTTAACCTGCAGATTTATTTTTTAAATAGCAGATACAGACAAATTCTAAAGATCCGGGAATCGGGGAAAAATATAATCCAGGACAGAACCATTTACGAAGATGCCCACATTTTTGCACCTAATTTACATGCTATGGGCTTAATGACTAACAGGGATTTTGGTAACTACTCAAGCCTTTTCGAACTTATGGAGACCCTTGTAGAGCCTCCTGATCTTCTAATTTACCTAAGAAGTTCAATTCCCAATTTGGTGAACCAGATTCACCAACGAGGCAGGGATTACGAAAATTCCATATCTATTGATTATCTAAGTCGGTTAAACGAGCGATATGAAGCATGGGCCCATGGTTATGAAAAAGGCAATTTATTGGTAATTGATGTGGATCAATTAAATTTTGTTGATAAACCTGAACATCTGGGCGAGGTGATTAATAAGATAGACGCCGAAATTCACGGACTTTTTTAGACCTAATAACTAAAAAAAATCCCCAGGCTGAGCTTAGGGATTTTTTTTTTGAAACATTAAATAGCTCCCTATTCTTCTGTAACTTTTTTTACAACCTTTTCTATGCGGATTTTCGCATTATTATCGGTTTCATTAAGTGACTCTATCTGCGCACTAACTTCTTCCTCACTACCTTCAAAAATAAGCTCACGTATATTTTCCGTTCCGTCTTCCATAGTAGTTATAGTAACAACTGCCTTTACAAGATCTTCGTCGTTTTTTTTCATCTCAACATGCACTTCTTTTTTTACCTCGACAATAGCTTTTTGTTCTGTATACGCGGTTAAGGTATCTGAAGATATCGCAATACTCGGTGCGATTACCAAAGCAACAACTGACATTAGTTTTAAAAGGATGTTCAATGAAGGTCCTGAAGTATCCTTGAAAGGATCTCCAACGGTATCTCCTACTACCGCGGCTTTATGTGCATCTGTGCCCTTACCGCCATCAGCCTCAATCATTTTTTTGGCATTATCCCATGCACCACCGGCATTAGATTGAAATATCGCCATAAGCACACCGCAAGTAGTTACTCCTGCTAAAAGGCCTCCAAGCATTTCCGCACCACCAATAAACCCTACTGCCACAGGTACTGCTATAGCCAATAATCCTGGAAATACCATTTCCTTAATGGAAGCTTTTGTTGATATATCTACACACTTATCGTATTCGGCAAACCCATCCGCAGCATCAAATATTTTCCGATCCTCCAAAGTTGACTTAGACATATCTGAGTCATACTTTCGCATCACTTCCAACGCTGCATGTAATTGCGGAATGTCTCTAAATTGTCTGCGAACTTCTTCTATCATTGCCATTGCGGCCCTGCCCACCGCATTCATAGATAAAGCAGAGAACACAAAAGGAAGCATTCCACCTACTAATAAACCAGCCATAATATCAGGTCTGGAAACATCTATGGCAGTAACATTGGCCACTTTCATAAAGGCCGCAAATAATGCCAATGCTGTTAATGCTGCAGAGGCAATAGCAAAACCTTTTCCTATAGCTGCTGTAGTATTCCCAACGGCATCCAATTTATCTGTACGCTCCCGAACTTCCTTGGGCAATTCTGCCATTTCGGCAATACCACCTGCATTGTCAGAAATAGGACCATATGCATCAACTGCTAATTGAATACCTGTATTTGCCAACATACCAACCGCGGCAATTGCAATTCCATATAAACCTGCAAAATGATGTGAAATTAAAATAGCTGCAGCTATTAACAAGATTGGGACTGCTGTAGACATCATTCCAACACCCAGACCCGCTATAATATTAGTAGCGGCGCCCGTATCAGATTGCCTTACTATTGACTTAACCGGTTTTGTTCCTGTACCCGTATAGTACTCTGTAATTTTACCAACTCCAAAACCTGCAATTAAACCGGCAAGTGTTGCCCCAAAAACGCCCATAGCGCCGAATGGTAAACCTTCCATACTTTCAGGTAACATATTAGTTATAATAAAATATGATGCGATTATCATCAATGCTCCCGATCCGAATTCACCCAAGTTTAATGCCTTATGTGGGCTTCCACCATCTTTTACCTTAACAAAGAACGTGCCTATAATAGACATTACAATACCAACTGCAGCCAATACTAATGGTAAATACACTGCTCCTAATCCTCCAAATTCAGGAGTAAATATAAAAGCTCCCAGAACCATAGTACCAATAATAGAGCCAACAAACGATTCAAACAAATCGGCTCCCATACCTGCAACATCCCCAACATTATCCCCGACATTATCGGCAATAGTAGCTGGATTTAAAGGGTGATCTTCAGGAATTCCTGCTTCAACCTTACCTACCAAATCTGCGCCAACATCTGCTGCCTTAGTGTAAATACCACCACCAACACGAGCAAATAATGCAATAGATGATGCTCCTAATGAAAATCCGGAAAGTACATTTAATACCATAGGAATGTTTTCTGATCCCGGCCAAATCGTCTGGTAAATCATAAATAGACCGCTCAATCCAAGAACGCCCAGACCTACTACACCCAATCCCATTACAGAACCACCGGCAAATGCAACTTCCAGTGCTTTTCCTAAAGATTCTCTGGCAGCTTGTGTTGTTCTAACGTTTGCTTTAGTAGCTACGCGCATTCCTATAAAACCGGCTAATGCAGAGCAAATAGCACCTACTACAAAAGACAACGCAACCATCCCATTAGAACCTTCTTCATAAGAACCCTTAAAATATAACAGGATAGCTACAGCTAACACAAAAATGGATAGGATTTTGTACTCCGCTTTTAAGAAAGACATTGCCCCATCGGAAATGTGTTTAGCAATATTTGCCATCTTAACATTGCCTTCGTCTTGTTTTGAAACCCATACATTCTTCACAAAAACAAAAAGAAGTGCTAAAACACCGAACGCAGGTAAAATTTGTACTATTAATTCCATACCAGTTAGTTATTTACGATTTAAAACGGGTGCAAAAGTAGTAAAATGGATTAGAATAAAAAAGCTTAAATCGTTTACCCTTAAGATTTAAAAACTAAAACCAAATGTTCCCTTAATACTAAAAGGACGAGCATCCGGAAGCTCCAGGTAATTTCCTCTGAAATTAAAGTCGATTCTAAAAACCTTGAAGATATTGCCAATACCAAAGGAGTATTCGTAATAAATCTTATCAGAAGGGGCTATTAATGGAATATTTGTCGGGCTGCTCAGTGCAATATTTTCATCCGTTAAAGTACCCCAAGCTCCTCTTAAACCTACTATTTCTCTTAAATTCCAATTACGAATAACAGGTATCCTT
>Ga0265303_10000452_pt1 | contig 23138 bp, 21 predicted proteins | sample Helome_2_FD_192494 | JGI IMG/M metagenome (GOLD analysis project Ga0265303, IMG submission 192494) | Marine sediment microbial communities from subtidal zone of North Sea - Hel_20160317 (Illumina Assembly) | ecosystem: Environmental > Aquatic > Marine > Subtidal zone > Sediment ... | reverse complement strand
AACTGCAGGCGGCATGGCAGCAGTATAAATGTAACAACGCGCCTGCTGGATCAGCGTCTCGACCAGTTCCTCCGAACCGGCAACGAAGGCCCCGGAGGTTCCCAGCGCCTTGCCCAGGGTACCCATCAGTATCGGCACATCGTCCTGGCCCAGTCCGGCCGCCGCCACGCTACCCCGTCCGCCGAGACCCATAGCGCCGATCCCGTGCGCGTCGTCGATCATCAGCCAGGAATCGCTGGCAGTGCAGGCCGAAGCCAGTCCGGCGATCGGGGCCACATCACCGTCCATGCTGAACACGCCGTCGCTGGCGACCAGGCGGTGCCCGGAAGCAACCGCTTCGAGCTGCCCGGCAAGTGCCCCGACATCCGAGTGCGGGTAGCGCTTCAAGCGCGCCCGCGACAACAAACCACCATCGATCAGCGAGGCATGGTTGAGCCGATCCTCGAACACGCTGTCACTGCGCCCCACCAGGGCGCTGATCACACCGAGATTTGCCATGTAGCCGGTCGAAAAAAGCAGCGCGCGCTCACGCCCGGTGAATTCGGCAAGCTCCTCCTCGAGCGCGTGATGGGCCATGCTGTGCCCGCTTATCAGGTGCGCGGCACCACTGCCGACCCCGTAGCGGGCCACACCGCGGTTCATCGCCTCGGCCAGACGCGGATCGGCCGCAAGCCCCAGATAATCGTTGGAACAGAAGGCCAGCAGATGCCGGCCGTCAACGATCAGTTCGGGCCCCTGCGCCCCCTCGGTGACGCGCCGGCTGCGGTAAAGCCCGTCCGCGCGTCGCTTCTCCAAATCATCACGAAGTGAATGCATTGCGTGCTAGGAGCTTCAGGAACGCGGAGGACGCAAAGTACCGCAAAGGGCGCAGAGTCTTCTTGTGAAATAGACCGAAGAAACTTTGCGTCCTTTGCGCGCCTTGGCGCACTTTGCGTTCCCTAACACCACACCTAACTCAGTGCCCCGGCCCGCTGCAGACTTGCCTGTCGGCCTCGAACTCGACCGCCTCCATGTTGATACCCAGGCGTTCGAACAAGGCCTGATCGTGATCGGTGCCGGGATTGTCCGTGGTCAGCAGACGTTCGCCATAGAAGATGGAGTTGGCGCCGGCGATAAAGCACAGCGCCTGCATCTCATCGCTCATATCCGTGCGTCCCGCCGACAGACGGACATAGCTCTTAGGCATCAGGATGCGTGCGACCGCGATGCTGCGCACAAACTCGAGCGCGTCCATTTCTTCACTGCCGTGCAGCGGTGTGCCCTCGACCTGCACCAACATGTTGATCGGGACCGACTCCGGGTGCTGCTGCAGATTGGCCAGCTCCTGCAACATGCGCGCGCGGTCGGTGCCGCTCTCGCCCATCCCCAGGATGCCGCCGGAACACACGTTGATCCCCGCATCGCGCACGAACTGAAGCGTATCCAGGCGATCCTGGAAGGTCCGCGTTGTGATCACGTTGCCGTAAAACTCGGGCGATGTGTCCAGATTGTGGTTGTAGTAATCAAGACCGGCATCACGCAGGCGTTCGGCCTGCGGCCCGGTCAGCATGCCGAGGGTCACGCAGGTCTCCATGCCGGTTTCGCGCACCGCGGTGATAATCTCGATCACCTTGTCGAGATTCTTGTCGGTCGGATTGCGCCAGGCCGCCCCCATGCAGAATCGCGAGGAGCCCTTGGCCTTGGCCGCCTGCGCCGCCTCGATCACCTCGTCCAGCGGAAGCAGCTTCTCCCGCTCCAGGCCGGTGTCGTATTTGGCGCTCTGCGAGCAGTAGGAACAGTCCTCGGCACAGGCGCCGGTCTTGATCGACAACAGGGTGCTGACCTGGACCTGGTTGGGATCGAAATGCTCTCGGTGCAACGTTTGCGCACGATACAGCAGGTCGTTGAAAGGCAGCGCAAACAATGCGCGAATCTCGTCCAGCGACCAATCATGTCGGGTCTCGGCTGCAGTCATATCAGGCCTCCTCGGCAGGTGCATTTGTATCCGGCAGTGCGATGTCGGGCGAGTCTTCATGACGGATGCGGGCTATGGACCACAGCGACCAGGACGCGATGAACGCCAGCTCACGATCCGGACTGGGCTGGATGTGCTCGCATCCATTAAGATTCGCTCCCAAAGGCGAAGGGATGCGCCATCATAGGTAGCGACGGGCTACTGTCAACCGAAAAGGATTTCAATGGTCAACATATGGTCAATTTTTAGCCAGATCATCGGGGGCGGCTGCCCGCTGTGTCAGCGACCAGGTGACGGCATTTGCCGCTGCTGCGCCCGGGCCCTGCCGTACAACCGCCATCCCTGCCCCCGCTGCGCCCTGCCCCTCCCGGAAGCCGCACCCGCGGGGATACTCTGCGCCGATTGTCAGGCTCGGACGCCCTCATTTGACAGGGTGCTGGCCCCCTTGCTCTACCAGGCGCCCGTCGACAAGTTGGTGGCCGGGTTCAAATACCACCACCAACTGCATTTTGGACCCCTGTTGGCCGGGATCCTCGCCGAGCTTGCGCAGCAGGAAGAATCCGGGGTGCAGCTCCTGCTGCCCGTTCCCATGCAGGCACAGAGGCTGCGGGAACGTGGATTCAACCAGGCTGCCGAACTGGCCCGCTGCCTTTCGCTGCGGCTTGGCATACCCTGGGCCGCGGACCGTTTGTTCAGGATTCGCGGCGGTGATCAGCAGCAGACGCTGAAGCGTGGCCAGCGTCGGCACAATGTGCGCGGCGCCTTCGCCTGCAGCGGCGCCGCGCCCGCGCGGGTCGCACTGATCGATGATGTAATGACCACAGGGGCCACCGCCGACGAGGCAAGCAGGATGCTGAAGGCCGCGGGTGCAGAGAGGATCGAGGTCTGGACAGTGGCCCGCACGCCGCGGGAAAAGGAGTTTTGACTACCTATCCGCCAGGACCCGCTCTTTCATCTCGCGACGCTCCTGGGCGTCTATGGTCAGGGTCGCGATCGGGCGCGCCTTAAGACGCATCACGCCGATCGCCTCGCCGGTGTCTTCGCAATATCCGTAGCTACCGTCTTCAATTCGCTCCAGCGCCTGCTCGATCTTGCGCTGCAGCTTGCGGTAACGGTCACGCGTGCGCAGCTCGAGGCCATGCTCGCTCTCGCGACTCGCACGATCGGCCTCGTCACCGACTTCCTGGTAAGACTGGTCACGCAGATTGTCCAGCGTCTCCTGAGCCTCGGTCATCAATTCCTCACGCCAGCGAATCAATTGGCGCCGAAAATACTCCAGCTGCTGAGGATTCATGTACTCCTCTTTGGGGCTAGGCTCGTAATCGGCCGGAAGTTCCACCGTCATGCTTTTCAGACTCCGAAGATTGCTTAAGGCCGCGGGGTTTTAGCCTACCCTGTCGACAGAATCAAGCCCAAGTTTCACGAAGGCCGCCGGACTGGCCAAAAAAACTACAGCCGATCAAGGCATTCCGGCGGCCTCGCCGACGCCGGATCGGCAAGAAAGCTACGCACCAGATCCGCTGCGCAGATGTGGCTGTCGAGCACACCGTGACCCACCGCCGGGAATACGAAAAGGTGTCCCTGGCTAAGGTGAGCGACAGCCGACTCAGCCCATTCCGGCGGGGTGACCGGGTCGAATTCGCCGGCGAGCAAGAGGGTTGGGACGTTTGAGACGACGGGCGTCCGAAACACGGCCGGCGCTTCACCCGAGGCCCAGTAACGGCAGGCGTGATACTGCCAGTCAAAACGTTTGATCGAGGCGGTGCGCGGGAACAGCCGCAACTGCAATTCCGCGTCCCGCAGATCTACCGGTCCGGCATCGTGACAATCGACCGAACTGGCCACGGCGTCGCTGACCGCATCTTCCAGCAGGGCATCCACACCATCCTGGATCAGGCTCCGCATGTGGCTGTCGAGGCGCCCCTCGGCCAGGGCACGAACGCTCGCGGGAAGCCTGGGAATCGCATCCCATTGGTACATCGCCTCAAACAGCAACCAGGCCAGGTCTTCATGATCGTAGACCACAGCGATGTCCCGGCCGGTGTCCGGGTCTCGCACGCTCAGCTTGATCAGCTCCCTCTCGACCCGCTCGAATGCGCTTTCCAGCCGCCCGTCCAGATCGGCGGCAGTTTCAGTGCACTCGTCCGCCAGCTCGCAGATACGGCTGAACAGTTCGAACGAGCGCTGCAGAAGCCAGGCATCACTGAGCTCGGGACTAACTTCCGGGGGATAAGGCGAATCGAGGACGACGGCACGCAGATATTCGGGTGTCGCACGCATCATCTCCAGGGCCACGCGGGTGCCGTAGGAAACACCATACAGATCCCACTTGTCGAGGCCCAGGGTACGCATCAGGTCGGTGGCATCAGAGGCGTTCGAACGGGTGTTGAGGCGGCTGAGGTCCACTCCGTCACCCCTTATCCGGTCGTGGCAGGCCCGGGTCGCCTCGCGTACGCGCCGGTAGGCCTCCTCGGTGGGCAGCGGCAACGGCAACAGCTCGCGCCGCAGGTCGCGCAACTCAGGGCAGGCGAATGCAGGTTGCGACAGTCCGACTCCGCGCTGATCGTAGAGCACCAGGTCGGCAGACCACTGTGTCTCATCCACCCAGTCCAGCCAGAACTCCACCTTGTCGGGCTGCAGCCAGGAAGACCCGCCGGGACCACCGGCGATGTACTGGACCGGCGGGCCTCTTCGCGCCCAGAACTTTTGAGGTATGTACACCACGGGCAGCACAAATTCTTCCGGGGCCGCCCCGGCCTCGGGCGCCGTGTGGAAATGCGCACAATGGACGGGGCGCCACAGGGGGCTGTCGAACCAGCAGTCGACCCATTCGAGATACGCGCCATTCGCCAGTTGCCGACCTGCAGGGGGTGCATGCAGGGCATGCCAGGACCACCAGAACGCGGGCAGCAGAAGTACCGGCCAGATCATCCAGCGCAGGATAACCATCAAGCGCGACCGAGCAAGTAGTCGCCAAACAAGCCCAGGAAAACCAGCATGCCGAAATAGTGATTGTTTAAAAAGGCGCGGAAACAGGCCTGGGGTTCCCGCCGGCGGATCAACCATTGATGGTAGACGAACAGGCCTGCACCGGCCGCCAGTGCGGCCTGATACAGGATCCCGCGGCCGGCCATATCGCCAACCAGCCAGAGCAGTGTCAGCATCAGGGCCTGCAGCAGACCGATCACGACACGATCGAACCGACCGAACAGGATAGCCGTCGACTTGATACCGATCTTGATGTCGTCCTCGCGGTCGACCATCGCATACATGGTGTCGTAGATCAGCGCCCAGACCACCGTCGCCGCAAACATTACCCAGGCCACCGGCGGGGTCTGATTCTGCAGCGCGGTGAAGGCCATAGGCACCGCCCAGCCGAACGCCATTCCCAGCACCAGCTGCGGCATGTGCGTATAGCGTTTCATGAACGGGTAACTTGCCGCGAGCACCATGGCGACGAAGGAATATGCAATCGTTTTGGTGTTGAGGGTCAATACCAATGCAAATGCCAGCAGGCTGAGCACCACGAACACAACCAATGCCTCGCGCGGACTGACCAGGCCCGTGGCCAGCGGACGTTGCGCCGTACGCGACACATGTCCATCGAAATCACGGTCAGCGTAATCATTGATCGCGCAACCGGCCGAGCGCATCAAAGCGGTGCCGAGCACGAATACCAGCAAAGTCCACCAGGGCGGGATCCCCTCTGCCGCTACCCACAGCGCCCAGAGCGCGGGCCACAGAAGCAGATAGATTCCAATCGGGCGATCCGCCCGCACCAGACGCCAGTAATGACCCAGCCGGATTCGCCAATCCTTCACCGCTTCGGTGCGCTGGTTCGCGTTCATGTCCGCAGCACCGGGATCCCTGGCAGAAACAACTCGTTGACCAGTATGCGTGCACCACCGTAATCGAAAAGCGTGCGCCGCCCCCACAGCGCATGCGGGCGACGGTTCAGATGGCTGGTGGCACGCGCAAACAGGCGGTGACGTGGCATGATCCGGGCCACCTCAACCCGCAGCCTGCGCGTGGTCGGGTCCGAAAACAGCACTTCTCCAAGAGGCCGTCGGCCAAGCTGGGTCAGCGCATGCACGGGGCCCCGCAGGCTTTTCATCGGGATCAGGGTGCGCGCAAAGACGCGGGCATTGTCGCCGGAATAAAGCTTCACCTCACGCACCAGCGTCGCCTGTGCCGGTCCGGCCATGAGCAGGGCTGCTTCGCTGGGCAGGGCGCTGCCCTGACCCTGGGCAATAAGATCGACCCGAAACTCGCCGTGACAGCTCGCGATTACCGAGCGCGTCAGCGAACCGCTGTCACTCAACCAGGCTTGAATATGCGGTGTAGCGCCCGGCAGTCGGCGCGCCGAAAGCTCGGTCCAGGCTGGCTCGCGAATGGCGACAGATCTGATAGTGGTGCGTCGAAACATCGTGATCGCTGCAAAAATGTTCGCGCGATTATCGCATGCTGGAGTGCTCGATTTGCCGTCAATTGCGTCGCAGGCGTGCATGCAGATGGAAGGGGCCAGTGTATACCGGCTCGCGGATCTGCACCTGCTCAACCCTGGCTTCGGTGCCGGCCGTGTCAAAACGGATGGCAATGCCGCAGGCATGATGTTGTCCGGCAAGGGTGCAGCGCACGCCGTGCCTGTGCTCTCGCCATTCACACTGCATATCCTCCAGCCCGCTCGCACGAAGCTTTGCGCGCACCTGCGGATGGCTGTCGCCGACGACGATCTCGCGCCATTGTGCGGGCACCTCGAGTCGCTCGCTGAGGGAGACCGCGTACACAGGTACGAGCAGTGCGGCGATCAGCAGCAGGAGGCGGTGCAGTATTCGCATCGTTTTGTTCTTCTCTTTTCCATCCCCTGAAGGTCGATTAAACGGGGGTTTGACGGGTTTTTCACTTTGGGATTGTGCGCCTAACGGCGCGGTTTTTTTGATGTGCGCGGCGGCGCACACTCGCATTCTGATGCGCTGGGCTCAGCGCGCCAGCCCTTCTTTTCTTTGCTTGCCCAAAGAAAAGAAGGCAAAAGAAAGGGCACCCCACGGCTTGGTCTGCGCTTCGCTCCGACTTCCCTGTGCTCCTCGGTCCCGTTGACGCCGCCGAGCATCACAGCCGTTTCCGGATGAAGCGCGTGCATGTCTGAGTGGGCGAAGCCCGCGAGTTCACGCGCGCCGGAAAGGGCGAGAAGCGCAGGGAACCCATTGCGCCAGCAAGGGGCAAGTCGTCGGGGGCCTTTTCTTCTGGTTACTCTTCTTTGGGCAAGCAAAGAAGAGTAACGCGCGCGCGTCCCGCCGAACGATTTCAAAAATCCAATCCGCACGAAAGCGCGAACAAATAAAGACATCATCAAACATCCGCATACTGCACCCTCTCCCCAATCCAGCGATGAATCAGCGGCGCAACACACTCCGGATGCTCAGCCAGCAGCCGGTCCGCCAACGCCTGTACAGCAGGAACCAGGTCCTGGTCACGTAACAGATCGGCGATACGAAACTGCATCTCCCCGGTCTGGCGAGTCCCCAGAACCTCACCCGGCCCGCGGATCTCAAGATCACGGCGCGCAATCTCGAAACCGTCGTTGGTCTCTCGCATAACCGCCAACCGCTCCTGCGCGACACCGCCGAGCGGCGGGTGATACATCAGGACACAATGACTCTGCTGAGCACCGCGCCCCACCCGGCCACGCAGCTGGTGCATCTGCGACAAACCCAGGCGCTCCGCATTCTCGATCACCATCAGGCTGGCATTGGGTACATCGACGCCCACCTCGATCACCGTCGTCGCCACCAGAAGGTCGATATCTCCCGCCTTGAATGCGGCCATCACCGACTCTTTCTCCGCCGCTTTCAGGCGCCCGTGAACCAGGCCTATCCGCAGACCCTCCAGGGCCTCAGACAGGGTAGCTGCGGTATCCTCGGCCGCCTGTGCCTGCAGCGCCTCGGATTCCTCGATCAGGGTACAGACCCAATAGGCCTGGCGTCCTTCCCGGCAGGCTCCGGCGACCCGCTCAACCACCTGACCACGACGACCGTCGGCGACCACCACGGTACTCACCGGGGTCCGCCCCGGCGGCAGTTCGTCAATCACGGACAGATCCAGATCCGCGTAGGCGGTCATGGCGAGAGTCCGGGGAATGGGGGTAGCGGTCATCACCAGCTGGTGAGGCACCTGGCCATCGGCCCCTTTTTCGCGCAGCGCCAGACGCTGATGAACGCCGAAACGATGCTGCTCATCGACGATGACCAGACCGAGACGATCGAATACCACGTCGTCCTGGAAAAGCGCATGCGTGCCCACCACGACCCGGATCGATCCATTATCCAGGCCCGCAAGAGTCGCCTCGCGACGCTTGCCCTTGTGCCGGCCGCTGAGCCAGCCCGGCTGGACCCCCAGCGGTTCAAGCCAGGCAGAAAAGTTGTGCAGATGCTGATCGGCCAGCAGTTCCGTCGGCGCCATCAGGGCGACCTGGTAGCCGGCCTCGACACAGCACAAGGCCGCCAGTGCCGCAACGATCGTCTTGCCGGACCCGACGTCGCCCTGCACCAGCCGCAGGGCGGGATGTGGCCTCGCCAGATCGTCACGCAACTGCTCGAGTACCCGTTTCTGCGCCCCGGTCAGCGTGAAAGGCAGCCTTTGCAGCAGGGCCTGCTGCAGTTCGCCGCACCCCTGCAGGGGTGGGGCGCCCCGGCGGCGTTGCCGTTGACGCAAAACCCGCAGGCTCAACTGGTGCGCAAGCAGTTCCTCCAGCGCCAGCCGGCGCTGTGCGGGGTGACCGCTATCCGACAACAACTGCCGGGATTGCTCGGGAGGCGGCCGATGCAGCAGTCGCACGGCATCGCCAAGAAGCGGCATTCGAAATTCGGCCAGAACGTCTTCCGGCAACAGTTCCTGCAGCCCTCCCCGCCCCAGCAGATCGAGCGCATGACCGCTCAGTTCTCGCCATGTCAGTTGGTGCATACCTTCCGTGGTCGGATAGATCGGGGTCAGCGCCTGTTCGACTTCCGCCCTTTCACCCTCCGCCACCCGCTGCACCTCGGGATGCACCAGTTCGTAACTGGTGGGTCCGTTGCGCACCTCGCCGAAACAGCGCAACCACGCGCCGCGCGTCATATTCGCCTTCTGCGCGGCGCTGAAATGGAAGAAACGCAGCAGGATGCCGCCAGTGCCGTCGGCCAGGCGCACCAGCAACGAACGCCGCCGGCCAAAACGGATATCCGCCAGCTCCACCTCACCCTGAATCACTGCCTGGTCACCGGGCCGCAGACTGCCGATAGGCAAGATACGGGTACGGTCCTGATACCGGATGGGAAGGTGAAACAGCAGGTCCTGTACGCTGTCGATGCCCAGTTTGCCCAGGCGCTCGGCACTCTTTGGGCCGACGCCCTTCAAGGCGGTCACGGGTGTATCTGCGAGGCTTTTCACTGGCTGGGTCACGGCGGCAGGATACGTAAGCGCGTGCACAGCAACAAGCCGGCAGGCAGGCCCCTGCAATAACCCTCGTGGCTGCCTGGTCGCGTTGCCATGGGCAATACGACCGGTCGGATGTTCGATTTGCGTCAACGCACCCGACCGAACGCCGTCGCACTGCGACCGAACCTCGAAATCTGACTGAAAGCCGGGAGATTTTGCCCTATTCTGAAAAAGTGGCCGCGACGCATGAAAAGACGGCCGGCATTGTCGGCCTATCCGGCAGTCGAAGACCTGACCCCAGGGAGAACTCCATGCGACTGTATAGATTGCTTTTCCTGTTGCTGCCTCTGGCAAGCCTGTCCGCGCAGGCTGAGGAGATGCTGATCGGAACAGGGAGCAAGTCGGGTGTCTACTTTCAGGTCGGACGGTCAATCTGCCGCCTGGTCAACCGGAACATGTCACGGACATCCTGCACGCCGCTGGAGACCGCCGGCTCGGTCTCCAATCTGGCCAATGTCGAGGGTGGTTCTCTCGAGATCGGCATCGTACAGTCGGATATTCAGCACCACGCCATCCATCGCAGCGGACCTTATCGGTTCGTTGATACCCCCCATGACAACCTGCGTTCGCTGTTCTCGCTGTATACCGAACCCTTCAACCTGATTGCGCGCAGCGATGCCGGCATATCGAGTCTGAATGACCTGAAAGGGCGAAAGATCAATATCGGCAACATGGGTTCGGGACAGCGGGCGACCATGGAGGTAGTCATGCGCGCCAAGGGCTGGGGCACCGATGACTTCCAACTGGCGACCGAACTGCCGGCGTCACAGCAATCGATGGCCTTGTGCCACAACCGGGTTCAGGCAATGGTCTACATGGCAGGCCACCCGAATCGTTCGATTTCCCAGGCGATAAAGCTGTGCGAAGCAACCCTGGTCGATGTTGCCGGTGCCGAGATAGACAGGCTGGTATCCGAAAATCCCTACTATGCCTACACCTGGATCCCGGCAGGGACCTATCCCGGTGTCGAAAAGCCGGTAAAGACCTTCGGCACCCTGGCGACTGTCGTATCGTCGTCTGATGTTGATGAGGACCTGGTTTATGGCATCGTCAAGACGGTTTTCGAGAATTTCGAGCGTTTCAAAAGGATGCACAAGGCGTTTCACGAGCTACAACCCGGAAAAATGATCAGCAGGGGCCTGGCCGCTCCCCTGCACAAGGGTGCCGAACGTTACTATCGCGAACGGGGATGGATGCACTGAACGCATTCGGAGCCGCGCCTGGCAGATTCCAGACCAGGCGGGCGAGGCGCTAATCTGCCTTCAGGATCCGTCTTGTGGCGCGGCCGCCGCGATCTTGTCTGCATACAACTGGGCCAGCGGCAGCCAGACCTCCTGAAACAGCAGCTGCTCTTTTTCATCATCCGTGTCCGCGGACTCGATGATGTCGATTGCGCGTCGGTAAAGATACTCCTCGAGTTCCAGCCTTTTGGTCATCCGAATTCTCCTGGCTCGGTGGTGGTTTAACCTGCAAATTGCCTTAAGGCGGACGCACCCAATGAGATTGGTATTATCACGAACGGCGTCTGATGCGTTTTCAGCTCTTGCAGTTGCTGTTGCATTCTTTCCTTTTCGGGCTCAGCTCGCACTGGGCTTTGCATTTGCGCCGACCCCCCTCAAACCATAGCTACGGCTATGCTTCTGATGCCGGACGTCCTGTCCGTCACCCCTTCGGGGCCAATGCTGCGCATTGTTCGAATTCGCTCCAGGCTCATTCGTCGGCCGATCAGCGCAACTCCTTTGCCCATCACGCCCTGATTCCCGAACCCTTCATGCAATTTGCAGGTTGATTGTATGCGATCGTCGGACCAAGTCTCACCCTGCTGCCTTCCGCCGGACAGCCTGTTTCAGGTTTTTCCCTTCTTTTTCTTCTTCTTTTTTTTCTTGCCTGCGCCTTTTTTCACCTCGTTCGACCCCGCAGCCTTTATGGCCTCGAAGGCCAGACGATGCCGGTGCTGTTCCTTGTACTTTCCAAGCAGGACCAGGGCATCCTCTATGTACTCCTGAGAGGTAGTCTCGTCGGTCAGATATAGATGCAGAAGGTAAAGCCATTGCTCGTGGATCTCACATTGCTCGCTGGCCCCGACATCCGCGAGTGGACAGTCGGCACAGCGCAGATACTGGGTGCGGTTGGCAACGGTATTCCTTTCCCAGTCACGCCGGAACCTGGCCGCGTGTTCGGTGATCCACTCCATCGCCCGGGTGCGGTGCTCGGCCTCCGGGAAGGGTGCAAGGTATTTCCGTAATGCTTTCAGCTGGCGCTGCAGGTACTCCTCGCTGGACAGGCCTTCGTTCTCCGTATCCACGACGAAACGGAGGATCAGCGCCATAAAGGGGTCGTCAACGACGAACATCATGCCTGCCCGGTTTGCCGGGGGGATATCCGACCACCGCGGCAGACTTGAAATCGATTGCCATTGCCATCTCCTAACCCGCTGCCCCGGGACCTCGGGCTTTGCGACCCGAGCCGGCTTTCAAGGTTACACTGTGCGCCGTTGCACCAGTACATGGCCGACAAAATGACTCATCAGGAAACCATTCGACAGCAGACGCGCGGACGCGGCACCTACGACATCACGGGACAGGTACGCACGGCAGTGCGAAATGCGGAGATCCAGACCGGCCTCTGCCATCTGTTCCTGCAGCATACGAGTGCCTCTCTGATCATATGCGAAAACGCCGACCCGAGCGTGCGCAGCGACCTCGAGCGGTTCATGCTGCGACTGGTACCGGACGGTGACCCGATCTACGACCACGTGCTGGAAGGGCCGGACGACATGCCGGCGCATGTGCGCGCCATACTGACAAAAATGGAGATGACCCTGCCGGTCAGCAACGGGGATTGCGCCCTCGGCACCTGGCAGGGGATCTACCTATACGAGCATCGATATCGCCCGCACGAACGGCGGGTGATTGTCACGATACGCGGCTAAAGGGGGCTTCTAACAATTCTGCGCGATTCGGATCGCGGATCAGGATTTCGCAGCTGTTCTGCGCGTCCATGCGCCTCACCCCGTCGGGGCTGGCGCGTAACAGCCAGCTGTTGCCAAGATTTGCAACACAGAGATGCGGAATCCTGGCCGCGAGATGACCGCGTACGAATTGTTAGAGGCCCCCTAAAGACCAGTCGTATGGCCTTCAGCCGCGAATTCTGCAGACTGCTTACTTCTTGAGCGAGGCCAGGGCCTTGGAAAAGCCCTTTAGCGACAGCGGCAGACCGACCACCTGTTTGTTGGGCGCGGCCACACGGATAACCGCATTTTCACCCTTTTTCATCGCCGTGACCATGTCCGGCGTCAGCGCGGTGGCTATCGTGGTACAACCTTCGTTGGCACAAAGGAAGTAAGCCAGCTTGATCGGCTCCACGCCCTCCATCACCAGGGCGGCACCGGGCGGCAGCAGCGATCCAAGCGGTACCGTCACCACGATCAGCGGGTCGCCCTGACCCTCTCGGTAAGCAATTCGCGCCCCCAGCACCAGCTGACCGCCCTCCTTCTTGGTTACGTTTTGAAACACGTAACACAACTCCTGATTGCCATCGGGGGACTTGTCGCACTTGTACCCCCAATCGCCATAGGTCACGGGTTCGGCGTCTGCGGCCAGAGTCACCTGGGAAAGCAGTGAACCGGCGAGGAGCAGGAGGAAAGTGGAAAAAATTCTACGCATCATGCAGCCCATATCGTATCTAAATGTGCGCGCAGTCTACCGAGAAACTGCTCCGACGAGAATGACCGTGACTCCAGCCCAGGATTCCCGTGCCCATTCGGGTACGGCCGGGCAAGCGACTGCAGACACCGCTTGACCACCGAATGAATTAGTCAATCACTATCGATTCGTTAGAAACATTTTATTTTACCAATCGACGGCACTGCCCGATTCGTCGGTGCGCAAACAGTTGAAGTGGATGGCCGGCAATATACGGCTGACCATGTCGTCATCGCGACCGGCGGGCGCCCGATCGTTCCCCCGTTACCGGGGGCAGAGCTGGGAATCACCTCGGACGGTTTCTTCGAATTGACCGAACAGCCACGCAAAGTCGCAATCGTCGGCGCCGGATACATTGGCGTCGAGCTTGCCGGGGTGATGCGCGCGCTGGGATCCGAGGTGACCGTGGTCGCGCTCGAGGCACGGGTTCTGGAAACCTTCGATGACATGATCAGCGAGGTGCTGATGGATGAGATGCGCAAGCAGGGAATCGATCTGCACCTTTGTTTCCAGGTCGCCGGGCTGGCCAAGACCGATCAGGGGATTGCGCTGGATGCCAGCGACGGTGAGCGCCTGGACGGCTTCGACCTTGTAATCTGGGCGGTCGGGCGTGCACCGAACACGCGAGACCTCGAGTTGGACAAAGCAGGCGTGGAGACCCGCGCCAACGGCCTGGTGCCGACCTACGGCTATCAGAACACCAATGTCCCCGGCATCTACGCGATCGGCGACATCACCGGACGCGCACCACTGACGCCGGTTGCGATCGCGGCAGGGCGTCGTCTCGCCGCACGCCTGTTCGACGGCCAGCCCGAAAGCCAGGTGGATTACCGGAACATCCCCAGTGTGGTGTTCTCGCATCCACCCGTCGGCACCGTCGGCACCGTCGGCCTGACCGAAAGACAGGCACGTGAACAGCATGACAAGGTCACCGTTTACAAGACCGACTTCACGCCGATGCGCCATGCACTTTCGGCGCACGGGGGCGCCACCGCCATGAAACTGGTCTGCGTGGGCGAACAGCAGCGCGTGGCGGGCATTCATCTGGTCGGCGACAACGTCGACGAGATGCTGCAAGGTTTTGCAGTGGCGGTGAAGATGGGCGCGACCAAGGCCGACTTCGACAGCACGGTCGCCATTCACCCGATCAGCGCCGAGGAGCTGGTCACGATGAAAACACCCGAGCCCGAGCCACACAGCCATCACTGCGTGGATTGCGGCACCGAGTGGAAAGAAGTGGGTTGATCCGGTGGGGGGCGGCTGCGCGCGGCCGCTGGCAAGCTGAAGCTGCAGACATAATGAAGTAACGGTGATGCTGGTTCTCACCCGCAGCGAAGGTTAATCGATTCTCATCGGCGATGGTGTCAAGGTTACGGTGGTCAGCACCAAAGGTGGTCAGGTACGCTTCGGCATCGAGGCACCGCGTGACGTGACGATTCTCTGTGAAGAAGTCCGCAAGGAAAACGCTCAAAAAGATCCTGCATAGTCCCGGTCGAGAGACAGCGGGCGGGTCTTTTTGGGTCTTGCTCCTGGTCGTATGCCTCATGCCGGCCCCGACATCCGCAGCGGGTGTCGGGCCGCAAAACGAGCCCTGGCTGCTGGTGGACACCGAGAACCTGACGCTGACGGTCATGCAACACGACCGTCCACGGATGACGCTGCACAATATAGCCGTCGGGCGTTACGGCACGAGCGTGGAGAAGCGCCGCGGTGACAACAAGACCCCTCTGGGGCGCTTCCGCATCATCAAGATCCACCGCGAAACAAATTTCCACCGGTTCGTCGGATTGGACTATCCCGGCATTGAACACGCGGAAAAGGGTCGCCAGGAGGGTGTCATCAGTCAGCGTGAGCTGCAGGCCATACTTCGCGCGCACCGCCTGGGCACGCCCCCTCCGCAGCACACGGCGCTGGGCGGAAATATCGGCATTCATGGGCTCGGCCGGGGCGACCCCCACCTGCACGAGACCATGAACTGGACCCGCGGCTGCGTTGCGCTTACGGACGAACAGGTGGACGCCCTGCTGTCTTGGGCCCGCATCGGCATGACAGTGGAAATCCGTTGAGGGCTGCTTTAACCTGCCGGCAATCCCTTGATTTTTATAGGGGCAAATCCGACAGTTCGAAATACCGCAATGAGAGGACGCATTGATGAAAACAGCCTCAACCAGAACCCTAGCCATGCTGGCCGCGAGCGGTCTGCTGTTTGGTTGCGCCACGGCTCAACAGAAGGATCTGCAAACTCAACTCGACGAGGTTCGTGCAATCGCAGAGAAGGCAGCCGCCGACGCCGCTGCTGCGCAGTCGCGCGCTGATGCCGCAATGGACACCGCATCCGGCGCCAAGGCCCAGTCAGAACAGACTGAGGCCAAAATCGACCGGATGTTCAAGAAGGCGATGTACAAGTAAGCCCTTCTGTCGACAGCTGACACCTCCCCCGACCGGCAACCGGCGGGGAAGCTCAACCAGGCATCAGCGGAACAGGGGGTTGGTGATCGGGCGCCCAACGAGGCCCGGCCTCGAAACCGCGACCGGGACCCCATGCATTTCCTCCACCGCCCGGCGCAGGGCCCGCCCGTCCAGAACCACGGGATAATTCTTCAGTTCGGCGTAGACGCGCTCCAGGGTATATCGCAGCAGATCACTCCAGGGCGTGGCATCCTCATCCAGCGGTGGATGAACCTCGACATAGAGCACGCCGTCCTGCCAGCCCGTCTTGACCGGCTGGTTCAGGATCTGAACCGGCGTCCCCACGGCGACCCGTTCGAACAGCTCAGCGATGTCCTCCGGCAGCAGCCTGATGCACCCATGGGTCACCCGCATCCCGACGCCAAAAGGTTTGTTGGTACCGTGGATCAGGTAACCGGGCAGCCCCAGGCGCAGAGCGTAGGCCCCCAGTGGATTGTCAGGCCCGGGGGGCACCATCTCCGGTACCGCCTCGCCCTCGGCCGCGGCCTCCTGTTTGACTGATTCAGGCGGATGCCAGCTTGGATCGGGTTGCTTGCGAATAATCCTCGTAACGCCGAGAGGGGTTTTCCAATCCATTCGCCCGATGCTGACTGGATAGGTATCCACTGCTCCCGGATTGCTCCCGGCAGCTGCTCGGAAGTGGTAGATCCGCATCTCGGGAAGATTGAGCACCAGCCCCTGGCGCCGAGCGTCCGGCAGGATATAGTGACTTGGAATTATGACCGGCTCACCCTCTCCGGGTAGCCACCGGTCCACCACGGGATTGGCGAGCCGGATTTCTTCCTGACCGACATCATGGATACGCGCAATATCGAGCAGCGTCTCGTCGCGGCTGGCGCGCACCAGCTGCATCTCGCCGATCAGGTCATTGCCGGCGGACGGCAGGGGGTAACCCACAGCGCCCGCACTCCCTGTGCGCAACATGAACAGGACCGGCAGGAACCTGCAGAAGAATACGCGCGGCTTCATCGCGCTGAAGCTACTCCGGCGATCGGCGCCTGGCAAATGAGAAAGGCCGGCGACCGAAGACAGGTGAGAGGCTTTTAACCTGCAAATTGCACAAAGGGTTCGGAAATCAGGTCGTGATGGGCGAAGCAGTTGCGCTGATCGGCCGAGCAAGCATAGCCGTAGCTATGGTTTGAGGAGGATCGGCGCAAATGCAAAGTCCAGCGCGGACTGAGCCCGAACAGGACAACATGCCGCCGCAACAACAATGCCTAAAGAATGATCAAACCCCTTTCTGACGTCGTCAATCTCGACTTGCGCGTCCGCCTTCATGCAATTTGCAGGTTAACGTTCGCCCGGTTCAGAGAGGTTGAACTGACCCACCAGGGTCCTCAGCTCGACCGCCAGTTCCGCGAGCTGCGCCCCCGCCGCCGCAGCCTTCTGAGAGCTTTGTGCCGATTCGTCCGCGCCGGACTTGATGTGCGATATGTTGCGATCGAGTTCGGCCACTACCGTACCCTGTTGATTTGCAGCCGTGGCGATCTGCTGGTTCATGCCGGATATCCCGGTGACCGCGTCGGTAATTTTCTGCAGGGATTCACCCGCCGAAGCCGCCTGGGATGATGTCTCTTCCGCATGCTCGCACCCCTGCATCATCGCCTCGCTTGCCTCACAAGCGCGCGCCTGCAGTTTTTCAATCATGTTCTGGATTTCCTGGGTTGAATTCTGCGTGCGCTTTGCGAGCGTACGCACCTCATCGGCAACCACCGCAAACCCGCGCCCCTGCTCACCGGCACGCGCCGCCTCGATCGCGGCGTTGAGGGCCAGCAGGTTGGTCTGGTCTGCGATGCCGCGAATGACATCGAGGATGGTTCCGATACCCTCGACATCAGTCTCCAGCTTGCCCATCAGTTCCGATGAAAGCTTGGTTGACTTTGCCAATTCGCTGATGGCCGATATCGTGCGCTGCACCACCTTGTCACCCTGGTTGGCCGCCTGTTTGGCCTCATCGGTAGTGGCCGCGGCCGTATCGGTATTCGCAGCGACATCCTGCGAAGTGGCGTGCATCTCGTTCATGGCGATAGCCACCTGGTCGATTTCGAGTTGCTGTTCTTCGACAATGACCTCCGTCCGGCTCGCCACCTTGTTCAGCTGTGCGACCTCGGCGTCGACCCTGGCAGCGGAATGCGTAACCCTTCCCAGGATACCCTCAAATTTTTCCATCATCCGGTTGAAGTTGCGTGCGGTCTCACCGATTTCGTCGCGCGAATTAAGATCGATGCGCAGGGACACATCGGAATTCTGCTCGCTGTCCCGGATGGTATGCGCCAGCATTTTCAGTGGAATTGCCACCTGACGCCTGGCGTAGACCCAGGCCAGCACGGCAATCGCCAGCGTGGCGATCAGTGCAGAGATCAGCACCCACTTCAGCAGCGTGATCTTGGCTTCGGAGTCCTTCTTCAACATTGGCACCGCCTTACCCGACGCCACCTGAACCAAGGGTATCTGGCTGGCAGCCAGGTCAAGGGCGTCGTAAAAGACATCGCCCGTGACATCGACCTTGGGGGCCATCAACAGATCCAGCGCCTTTCTGTAAGTCGACCAGGTTCCCTCGACCAGGGCGAGCTGTTCATGTGCAGGGCCGACGCTCGGCGGTAATTCGATCTCCACCCCGTCATCGTCGACACTGATGCCGCCGTCCTTCAACGCCGCCAGACTGGTTTCAAACAAAACCACCTCGTCATTCAGACGCCCCTTGATCTCATCGCTGGAGGATTCACTCTCCAGCGCATCGATCAATTCGCGCGAAGTCGACTCGATTTGGGTTGCGAGCAGACGCTGACGTGCGGCCAGGTCGATGATGGTTGCGTCATTGGATTGCGTGCTCGCAACCAAGAAGGTCGTACCAACGGTCGCCGATATCGACAACACGAACAGACCGATGAGTACCGCGAGCTTCGACTGAATACCGAGATGCATTGTGATTGACCGTAGTCTGTTTCAGGGGGCGCTCCAAATAGGCGTCCATTAACGTCTCGAGTCAGCCACGGACGCGAGACGTTAATGGACGCCTACAAAGCGCTGTTTGACGATTTTCTGGCCCTCCGGCGAGAGGGTCCAGTCGAGGAATGCCGACACATCACCGCTCGGCTTGCCATTGGTCACGATGTGCAACGGACGCGTGATCGGGTAGGAGGCGTTCTCTACCGTGGCTTCCTGGCCGTCCACGTTCAGGGGATTGACGCCCTTCTTGCCACTCAGGAAGGCGAAGCTGATCTGTCCAATCGCGCCTTTGTCGCGGGCAACAGCAGTGACGATCTTCGCATCCGGCGTAACCACCTTCGCACCGGCATAGTCACTGTCACCCAAGATGGCCTTGCGGAACACCTTGCGGGTTGCGGAGCCCTTCTTGACGATATACGGCTTGATCGCGAGGTCAGGACCACCCACCTCAGACCAGTTCCTGATCTTTCCGGTGAAGATGCCCTTCAGCTGCTCCGTGGTCAGACCACTGACCGGATTGTCCGCATTGACGACCGCCGCGATGGCGTCCTTTCCTACCAGGGTGGCGACAACCCCCTGGTTAAGGAACTTGCCGTTGACGCCGCGCGCCACACCGCCTATGTCACAACTCTTGCGCACCGCACACTGCTCACCACCCGAGCTCTCGGGCCTTGTATCGAGCTTGAAATCGGCATTCTTGTAGACCTTGGATGCATCGGTCACAAACTTTCCCACCGTGGAAGAACCTACATAGCTGATGGTTCCCGCGCTAACCACCGCAGGAGCCAATACCGCGGCCGCCAGCACAAAAAATATCTTCTTCATTTTTCCCAAGCCCGCTCTCCGGTATCAGATCCTCGCCGTTTCAGGCTGCCGACCCGGCGCAACTTAGATTCCTGTATCGGCTTGGAAGGACCGATCTTTAAAGGTGGCAGGGCAATCCGGGCCCCATGCGCTGCGCATGGGGTCGATCGGAAACCGCGTGAAGATCCGTGGAACCGCCCCGCCCCCGGATTCTGTAGAGAGAAAAAGGGGGATCCGTGCGGGCATTCAGCGGAAATGGCCTATTTGTAATTGTCGCGTTCGAGCCCGTATTTCTTCATCTTGTCGTAAAGGGTCTTGCGCGGCAGCCCCAGCGATTCCATGGTCGCCTTTATACTGCCGTTGTTGGCCTTCAGATGTTGCTCGATCAGGCCACGCTCGAAGCACTCCAGCTGCTCCGGGAGTGTGATCGCTGGACGATCGGCATCGCCGTTCATCATTTGCTCGAAATCATAACCACAGGATTCACCGAGCAGGACGTAACGCTCTGCGGCATTACGCAACTCGCGCACGTTTCCACGCCACTCGGCTATCATCAGTTGATTGAGCTGCTCGGGGCCGGGGCTCGGTGGCTCGCGCTGATAACGTGCGCCGGCCACCAGCACGAAATGTTGGAACAATAAGGGTATGTCCTCGCGCCGTTCGCGCAACGGCGGGATATCTATCGTCACCACGCTGAGCCGGTAGTAGAGATCTTCCCGGAACTCGCCGCGGTTGGCCGCCTCGCGCAGATCCACTTTTGTCGCCGCCACCACACGCAGATCCAGCGGAATAAGTTCGTTCGAACCCAGACGCTCGATCGCCCGCTCCTGCAACACCCGCAACAGATGGACCTGGACCTGCATCGGCATACTCTCGATCTCATCCAGAAACAGGGTACCCCCGTTGGCATGCTCAAACTTGCCGATGCGTCGCGACCTCGCATCGGTAAAGGCCCCCGCCTCGTGACCGAAAAGTTCACTTTCGATCAGGTTCTCTGCAACCGCACCGCAGTTGACCGCGACGAAATTGCGATCGCGGCGACGGCTGTTCTCATGCAGGGAGCGCGCCACCAGTTCCTTGCCGGTACCGGTCTCGCCGCTGACCAACACGTCGGCATCGGTGTCTGCGATCTGGCCTATCGTCAGCCGCAGACGGTGCACTGCTGGTGTGTCACCGATGATTCGCGGCCCCGGCTTGCTCTGCACCGCCAGTTCGTTCTTCAGGCGCCTGTTTTCCATTGTCAGGGTGCGCTTGTCGAGTGCGCGACCGACCGTGTCGACCAGATCCTCGACCGCGAACGGCTTTTCGATGAAATCGTAGGCCCCGGCGCGCATGGCCTCTACCGCCATGCTCACATCACCATGGCCGGTAATCAGGATGATCGGCAGATCGGGATCCTTCGCCTGGCAGAGCTGAAGAAATTCCATGCCACTGATACCTGGCATCCGGATATCGCTGATGACTGCGCCCGGCCAGTCCCGATCCAGAACCTGCAGCGCCTTCTCGGCCCGATCGAAGGCATGCACCGTGTAACCGGCCAGATCAAGTGCCTGGGTAGCCGCCACGCGGATATGCTCCTCGTCGTCGATCAGCATAACCGGGGGGAGTTTGGTCGTTTTCATGTTGCGAGCTTACTGCGGCATCGGTCACGAATCACCCATTGGTCGAATTCGGTCATCGATCGACCACCTGACTTCGGACTCTGGCATATGGGTCGAGTTGGTGTAATCTGGGCGATACTCAAATTTCCACCCAACGAGGAGAAGCGCTATGGCCGAACTGTTCTCTGCCCAATGGATGAACGAACTCAAGGATGCCTGGAACGACGAACCGGAGGTTCGCGACAAACTTGCCGAGATTGGTTTCAATTCCGTGATTACCTGCGGCTTCAAAGACGAAGACCGGCCGCGTGGCGTATTCGTGGTCGAGAACGGCGAATGCGTGAGAGCCGGTGACTATGCCGACGAAGCGCCCGATTGGGATATGCGCGCCTCTCGCAAAGACTGGATGAAATGGGTCGAGAACGGACTCGGCATGGCCGGCATGGGAACCGCGTTCGCCATGGGCAAACTCAAGTTTGTACACGGCGATTTCAAGGGCATGATCAAGGATCCGCGCATGGCCGGCCCCTTCGTCAAGAGCTTCGGCCTGATGAATAAGATAGGCGCGGAGTAAACAGTGCACCCGCAGTCACAGCGGGTGCCTGGCCGCCTCGGCATCCGGCCAGGCGGCCAGCGTCAGCGTGAATACCGCCCCGCCATCTTGCGCATTCCCGGCCGTGAGTGACCCACCGAGTCGCTGCACGATCGTGTGTGAAATGGATAGCCCCAGCCCCAGTCCGCCTTCGCTGGTGGTGAAGAAGGGGTCGAAAATCCGTTCGAGGTTCTCCACCGCGATGCCCGGGCCGCTGTCCTGCACCCAAACGACCACGTTTGCGCCGTCCTGCTGTGCGCTCACCCTGATTTGTCTCACCGGCTGCTGTTTGAGCACGTCACAGGCATTGCCGATCAGGTTTACCAGCACCTGTTCCAGCTGAACCGAGTCCGCGGCCACATACAGATCCTCTGCAGGCAGATCGACGATCAGTTGCGCATCCGCCTGTTCGAGCCGGGTCCGCACGATACGCCGGGCACCGGCCATGCTGGCGCCAAGTGATACCCGGATCCGCTGTCCACTGGACTTACGGGAAAAAACCTTCAGCTGACCGCTGATCTGGGCCATTCGGCCGGTCAATTCGCGGATCTGCTGCAGATTCCAACCGACCTGCTGCAGATTCTCCCGCTCCAGATAGGTAAGCGCATTGTCAGCATAGGTTCGCATCGCGGCCAGCGGCTGGTTGAGTTCGTGATTTATGCCCGCCGACATCTGTCCCAGCGCCGCCAGCTTGGCGGCCTGTATCAGCTCGTCGCGGGTACGCTCGTGTTCCTCCACCTCCTGGCGCAGCCGGCGGTTGGCCTCGGTAAGGTCCAGCGTGCGCTGGTCCACCCGCCGTTCGAGCTCGACGAGCGCCTCCTCCATGGCGACACGCCTTTCTGACTCGCGTTCACGCGCCCGACGGCTGCGCGCGGCGTACAACCACGCGCCTGTCGCAAGCAGCAGAAAAAGGGTCAACGCAAACAGGCGGGTCTGCCACACTTGGGGAGCGATCGCTTTCTGCGAGACCAGCAGCTGAACCCGCCAGCCAGCCTGCGGCATGTCGGTCGCCATGCTGATGTAGCCCGTACCACCCGGCTCACCGACCTGCAAAATCTCAGCGCCCGACGGGCGTGTCTGCTGTTGCTGGTAAAACACCGGCTTCAGTCCGACCTCCGGATAACGACGCGACTCCCGGATACGCGCTATCGTCGCTGCCGACAGCGGCACCAAGGTGCGGTAACGCCATTCAGGCCGTGTGGAGACAAAGATGACACCGTCAGGGTCGCTGACGACCAGTTCGGTGTCCTTGTTGCGCCAGTTGTCCTCCAGGGTATCTATGTCAATTTTGACGACGACCACGCCAAGTGGCTCGTCCGGCTCACCGACCGGATAGGAAAAGTAATACCCGCGCCGGCCCGAGGTCGTGCCCAGGGCGTAGTAACGACCGGGCTGGCCCGACATGGCATCGACGAAGTAAGGGCGGAAACTGAAATTACTGCCAACAAATGTAAGCTCGTTCTCCCAGTTGCTGGCCGCCAGTGTCACGCCGGCGGCATCCATCAGGTAGACATCGAGCGAACCCGCAATCTCGTTGACGTGACTCAGGAACAGGTTGACCTGATGCTGCTGATCTTGGTTGCGCGGTGCGA
>Ga0265303_10000451_pt1 | contig 23143 bp, 23 predicted proteins | sample Helome_2_FD_192494 | JGI IMG/M metagenome (GOLD analysis project Ga0265303, IMG submission 192494) | Marine sediment microbial communities from subtidal zone of North Sea - Hel_20160317 (Illumina Assembly) | ecosystem: Environmental > Aquatic > Marine > Subtidal zone > Sediment ... | reverse complement strand
CGGCTCGTCGACTTGGCGCTTGGCCTCATCGGCAACCAGCATAGCCTGCAGGGCATCGAGACATCGTTGAGCACTCAGTCCGCCCAGCGTTATAACCTGAATATCGGTCATGTCAGCCGTTCCGCATAGTTAGGAGCCTGCGCGGTAGAAATGGCGGATGCCGAGGGTTGTCCAGTTCGAGTGCGATCTGGTGGTCGTTTGAGGAGCATAGTGGGTACTACGCGACGAAGACGAACGCCGGAGCGCGTCGAAGTGGGGAAGCCGCAGGCCCGTCATGTTCTGCCGCGCAGGCTCCTAGCTCACTCGTCCTCTGTCGAAGGGTTCTGTTGTCTGCGCAGGGAGTCTAACCGGTTCAATACGGTCTTGGCACGGTCGATTCGTCCCAGGATGGCCTCGTCGTCCGGTTTCAGGATCAAAGCCGCCTGCCAGGTTGCGACGGCCGCATCCAGCTGCTCATCCAGGTAGAGGTGATCCCCCAGCTTTACCAGCGCCTCGACCTGGGGACTGATCATCGACCAGGCCTCTGCCTGCAGACCGGACACCTCGCTGTTGTTCGGCTGCAGTTTCGCGACTTTTTCCAGAATATCCAGTGCACGTCGGTAATCGCGCTCGTCGATCGCCGCCTTTGCATCGTCCAGCAACACCTTCGCCCGGCGCTGACGTACCTTTACCTCTTTTGCACGCTGTCGCTCGGCAGCGATATTCTCAGTCAGACGCAGCTGCTCGCTGATCCCGGCCAATCGCTGCTCTATTTCTGGGGTGGCGGCCATACCCGAGGCAAGCTGAAAACAGCGCCTCGCCAGTGCGGTATCGGCCGTGACGTGATACTCACCGCAGGCGGTCAATCTTTCGATCTTGCTCGCCAGCACCTCTTTCCAATAGATGCGCCGCGAGGTGACAATGAGATTTGCCGGTTCTGCACGCGACAGTTTTTCCAGCACGGTTATCTTGCGCTTCTGATTCTCCGCATTGCCGACCATGATCAGGTCTTCAAGTACCCGCTCCTGCCGTTCCCAGCGTTCGAGCATCGATACGCGATGCGCTTCGATTGCCGGATCACCCGGATATTCACGCGATGCCGAATCGAGCACGGCGATCGCCACCGACCAGCGCCCCGCTTTCGCCATCTCATCGGCAAGCTTCAACGCCTCGGCAGAATAGGCAGGCGGCGCAGGCACGCGTCCCGCTTTCGCCATCTCATCGGCAAGCTTCAACGCCTCGGCAGAAGAGGCAGGCGGCGGTGTTTTGGGCTCGGTCTGCAGGCCGGCACAGCCAGCCAGCAAGAACAACATCAGGGTCAACGGTAGCAGGCGCAGCATCAGTCGCTTCCGGTAGACAAGATCGTCTCTATCAACTGATCCGCATTGACGTCTCTTGCCACTGCATCGACGTCCATTGCGCGCGCCTCGACATATTCCTTACGACCTCGCAGCTCGGCAGGTCCCAAATGCGCATAGTGACTGAGTTCACCCGGCTGACCGGACGCCATCACCACATCCGTAACCAGGACACCGCCGGGTTCGCACATGCCGCAGAGGCGCGCCGCGACATTCACGGTATCGCCGACGACCGTGTATTGCATACGCTCTGCGCTGCCAAGGTTGCCGGCCTGCATGGGCCCACTGCTGATCCCGACCCGTAGCGCCACCGTCGCAAGTTCACGCGTTTGGCGAATCTGATTGATACGGCGCGTAAGTTGCTGGATCAACATCCCGCAGGTCATTGCATGCAAGGCATGATGGTGGTCTGCGGCAGGGACACCGAATACGATCATGATGCAGTCGCCGATGAACTTGTCGACCGTGCCCCCACAACTTTCGGCGGCCAGGGCGAAATAGCCGAAATAGTCGTTCAACAGGGCAGCCACCTCGCCCGGCTCACGACCCTCGGACAGCTCGGTAAAACCGACGATATCGCAGAAAAGCACGCTGCCGGTCACGCAGTTGCCGCCGAGCGCGCCGTTGGTCTCTCCCTTGAGGACCTGTCTTGCCACTTGCGGCGAGACATAACGCGAAAATGCCGCTTCAACCACATTTTTTCGCTTAACACCCTCGGCAAGGTGCTGAAACGTGTCCAGGACCTGGCCGATCTCATCCCTGCGCGTGACCGGGCCCTGAGGCCTTCCGACGCTCAGGGCCTCGCCGGCCTCGGCCAGACGCTGAATCGGTCGCGAAAGACGGTGTGCAAGCAACGAGGCCAGAATCACGCCGAGGAAGATCATCATAAGGGTCGATACGATGAGGAATCGCAGGGTGACCTGCAGGTCTTTTTCCAGCGGGGACCGATCGATACTCACGGTCAGAAAGCCGGCCGTGACGTCCTGGTAGATCACCGGACTGACGTAGGAGACCGCTCTGTATTCGCCATTATCCCAGTCCCAGGAACTAAAGCCCGCAACATCGAACTTGGGCTTGGCCGCCCCCGGCGGACTCACACCGGCGTCGACCAGCAGCACCCCGTCGGCGTCGTGCAGCGCAGCACCCAGGATCATCGGGCTTTGGACATGGCGCTGCAGCAGCACCTGCAGGCTGAGGGTGTCGGCCGCCATCAAGGGCTCACCACTGATCCTAACCAACTGCTCCACGATGACGTGACTGAAACGGTCCACCTGACTGCGGTACCCCTGCTCCTGCTGCTGGATCAGGTAAAAACCCAGAACACCCATCGCGGTAACGATGAGTGCGGCAATACTGACCGACCACTTCAGCCCCAGTGGTATCGACGAATTTTCGTAGCGGCGCCAGGCACCATGCAGACCGTTGCCGAGCGACACCTCTGCCCCGCCAGTTCTGGCAACCTCGTATTTACCCGTAGTTCCGTGGCTCATGCTCATCCCGCTGTCAGCTGGCGCTTGTGAGAGGTGGAAATCCGCCGTCGGGCGAACATCCGGACTCTTCAATTTACCATTTGGGACCTGTATGGATTACCAAAACATTAAAACGTAGAGGGAAGAGGTTGCCGGAACATGGCCGTATGCAATGTTATGATATTACATCGATACTGCTGCAGAGAGTCCACCGTGTGGTACATCCCCTCCCCTCTTCCCACCCTGCTCGCGGTACTCTTGCTGTGCGCCGTTCCATGGCGTCATGCCACCGCCGCCCCGCGGGTGGTCGCCAGCATCGCACCTCTGCACTCGCTTGTCGCCGCCGTGATGGGGGATGCCGGTTCGCCGCGACTTTTGCTGCGTGGTGGTGAATCGCCACACACCTTCAACCTCCGCCCGTCGGACGCACAGATCCTTAACGATGCGGATATTCTCTTCTGGATCGGCCCCACGCTGGAACTGCCGCTGGCTCGCATACTGCCAAACCTCGGGGTGTCACGGAGCGTCGCGCTGCTCGATGCACCTGGCCTGACGGTGTTGCCAAACAGGCATCTGCATCCGGCGGAGCCGCATATGCAGAACTCGCGCCGCGCGAAAACGGGCACCAACGTCGGCCCGGGCATCGACCCGCATATCTGGCTGTCACTCGAAAATGCAGCCGCGATGGTGGACGAGATCACACGCTGGCTCGTAGAACTCGATCCCGCGCAGGCCGAGCTGTACAGATCGAACGCAGCGCAGTTGCGACAACAACTGCGGGCGCTCGATGAGGAACTGGGCGCCCGGTTCTCCGGCGTCCGGGGCAACTATGCGGTGTTTCACGACGCCTATCAGTACTTCGAGCATAACTATTCACTCAGCCCGGTGGCTGTCATAACAACCCATCCCGAACGCAGCCCGGGCGCCGCAAGCCTGCGCGCGCTTCGAGCCACGCTGATCGATCAAAAGGTGGATTGCATTTTTTCCGAACCACAGTTCCAGCCAAGGCTGGTGGCCATGCTGAGCGAGGGTCTGCCGGTCCGCCACGCGGTGCTCGACCCGCTCGGGGCAGAGATCCCGCCAGGCCCGCAGGCCTATCTGCAGACGATGCGGTCCATGGCTAATGCACTGACTGACTGCATCCGGGGAGACACCCGATAATGAGTAACGACCCGGTGACCTTTCCTTCCGCCGGCCATGATCACATCGCCTGCGTCAACAGCGCGTTAGGCGAGGCAGAACGGTTTTGCAAACGCCGGGGGCTGCGCCTCACGCCGACACGCCGGCGCGTTCTGGAATTGATCTGGCAGAGCCATCGACCGAGCGGGGCCTACGAACTTCTCGAGCAGCTGGCCGCAGAGGGCCACAAGCCCTCGCCGCCCACCGTATACCGCGCCCTGGATTTCTTGCTCGAAAATGCCCTGATACACAGAGTGAGTTCGCGTAACGCCTTCGTTGGATGCGCATACCCGGGGAATGACCACATGGCGCAGATCTTTGTCTGCGACCGCTGCGGCGTGGCAGTCGAACAGGCTGATGACTCGCTCAACCGGCATATCCGGAACAAGGCGCAGGACATGCATTTCAAGATTCGCTCGCAGACCGTCGAACTCGTGGGCCTTTGTCCCCTGTGCAACGGAGATTCAAATGACCGCTGATCAACTGCTGCTGGGTAAGGGTCTGGGCGTGACAATCAGAGGACGTCAGTTACTCAGACACGTCGATATCGAAGTGAATCGCGGACGGATCCTGACCGTGATCGGACCCAACGGGGCCGGCAAGACGACCCTGGTGCGCCTGGCGCTCGGGCTGATCGCGCCCAGCACGGGCACGATTACACGCGCACCCGGACTCAGGATCGGCTATATGCCACAAAATCTCAGCCTGCCGGAAAGCATGCCCCTGAACGTGCGCCGTTTCCTGACACTTTCCAATAACGACAGCGCCGCTTTGCAGCGCAACGTGGCCGAGACCGGCGTCGCGAAATTGCTGGAGCGTCCCATGCAGGGTCTTTCGGGCGGAGAGACCCAGCGGGTGCTGCTGGCACGCGCCCTGATGGGCAGCCCGGACCTGCTTGTACTCGACGAGCCGGTCCAGGGTATCGACGTCAATGGCCAGAGCGAACTGTATCGACTGATCGTCCGGCTTCGGGATGAGCGCGGTTGCGCGGTACTGATGGTATCTCATGACCTGCACCTGGTCATGGCAGCCACTGACGAGGTGCTGTGTATCAACCAGCATGTCTGCTGTTCGGGACACCCGGATACCGTCAGCCAACACCCCGCTTATCTCGACCTGTTCGGCGCGATCGATGCCAAAACCCTTGCCGTGTACACGCATCATCACGACCACCAGCACAACCTGCATGGTGAAGTGGTGCGCGATGACGGAGAAAAGCGGCATGGATGACTTCATGCTGCGCGCGCTTGCCGCCGGGCTCGGGCTCAGCCTTGTCAGCGGCCCACTCGGTGTGTTCGTGGTGTGGCAGCGTATGGCTTACTTCGGTGACACCCTGGCCCACTCCGCACTGCTCGGCATCGCGCTGGGACTGTTATTCGAGGTCAACCTGCAACTGAGCGTTCTGCTGCTCGCGCTTTTCATTGCCGTCGGCCTGCTCGCACTTCAGCACCGCAGCCGTCTGGCAAGTGACACCCTGCTGGGGATTCTCGCGCACGGCTCACTGGCCATTGGTCTGGTGGCAATCAGCTTCAGGGACGATGTGCGCATCGATCTGCTGGCTTATCTGTTCGGCGACATCCTTGCAGTGGGCGATGCCGACGTTTTGTGGATCTGGGGTGGTGGACTTTTGTGCCTGCTGATCATGGCCGTTATCTGGCGCCGCCTGCTCAACCTGAGCGTGAACGCCGAGCTTGCAGCCGTGGACGGCGTGCAGACGACGGGGATCAAGTTCATTTTCATGCTGCTGGTCGCCCTCGTGATAGCGGTGGCCATGAAGATCGTCGGGGTATTGCTGATCACGGCCCTGTTGATCATCCCCGCAGCATTGGCACAACGCTTCAGCAGAAGCCCCGAGCAGATGGCGCTGATCGCCACCCTGGTCGGCGCAGTGGCGGTGATGATCGGACTGCTCGGCTCACTGCTGCTGGACACGCCCGCCGGGCCATCCATCGTTACGGCCGCCGCCATCCTGTTCCTGCTTGGCCAGCTGCGCCCCGCCAGGTGAGCCGTAATTTGCTCCGGGCCCTATTCAGCCTGGGTTCAGGGTCTCCTCACTAAGGTTCTAGACACGAAACCTGGAACACCGAGGTCTTCGGCATTGAGGAGTAAGTACATGAAAAAGATTCCCGGACTCAGCGCGTTGGTGCTAATGCTTGCGGCGAGCGCCGGCCATGTGACGGCCGGCCCGGGCCATTACGAAGGATGGGGCCCACGGCATGCTGGCGGATACGGCAGGGTGCTCCACGTCAGACCGATTTATGAAACGGTCGAGGTAAGCGTCCCCGAAGAACATTGTTCGGACGGTGACCTCTCCGAAGTGTCGACCGATCCCGGTCGCGCGGCGCTTGCGGGGGCGGTCGTCGGCGGTGTCTTGGGCGGTGTCGCCGGGAACCAGCTTGGAAACGGCAATGGACGCAAGGTCATGACGATCATAGGTACCGCCGTCGGCGCCACGTTTGGCTATCAGACAGGCCCCAGGGTGGCGCTGCTTTCAGATGCCACCCAACTGTCCTACCGCCACTGCGAAACCCTGGATCGCACCGAAATCCGCGAGGCACTGATTGGATACCGTGTAAAATACCGCTACAGGGGCCGTATTTATCATGTGCGGACCGACGATCATCCGGGTGACCGTATCCGCGTCGACCGCAGGATGCGCCCGGTCCATTTCTGATTTGGCCGGCGCCCGCGAGGAACCGGGTTAGCGCAATGAAACCGACAGGCTCGATACTACTGGCAGTTGTGATACTGGGTGGCTCGGCGCTGGCGCACGCCGACCGCCGCACCTCACTGGATGATGCGGTATCCGAGGCACGCGGCCGCTACCCGGGCAGGGTGCTGTCGGCCGAGACCGATCGCCGTGGCGGCCGGGAATCGCACCAGATCCGCATACTCACCCGGGACGGCCGGGTGAAGAGACTGCGGATGGACGCCGAATCAGGTCGCTTCCAGCGCCGCGAGCGCGGTAAAGGCCGCAAACGCCGCTGATCCACCAGGGTATTGCAGATACAGGGCCTGAAATGCGTATCCTGGTTGTCGAAGACGAATCCTCCCTGCGCAGCCAACTGCAGGACCAGCTCGAGGGCAAGGGCTACTCGGTAGACGCGGCCGCCGACGGTGAAAACGGTCTTTTCCTGGGTCGCGAGTACCCCATGGATCTCGCCATCATCGACCTTGGCCTGCCCGGCATCTCCGGGATCGAGCTGATCCGTCAGCTCCGCAGTCTGCAGCGCCCGTTTCCGATTCTGATCCTGACCGCCCGCGACGCCTGGCAGGACAAGGTCGAAGGTCTCGAGAGCGGTGCCGACGACTACCTCACCAAGCCGTTCCACGCCGAAGAGCTGATGGCCAGGGTCAACGCGCTGTTGCGACGCGCGGCCGGGCACAGCACGCCGGTGCTGAGCTTTGCCGGCGTCGAGATCGATACCACCGAACAGACGGTCAGCGTGCGGGCGGAAGAGATCGCCCTGACCGGACACGAGTACCGTATTCTCGAATACCTGATGCTGCATGCCGGCAAAGTGGTTTCCAAGACCGAGCTTACGGAACACATCTACGATCAGGATTTCGACCGTGACAGTAACGTCGTCGAGGTACTGATCGGCCGAATCCGGAAAAAGATCGATCCCGACGGCAGCCGCAGGCCGATCGAAACGCTGCGCGGCCGCGGATATCGAATGAGCCGGGATACGGCCTGACATGAGCCCGTCGATCACGCGGCGCCTGCTTACCAGTAATCTGCTGGTACTGGCAGGCTTCCTCGGGCTTGCAGGCGTCGCGCTCGATCGTGCCTATCGGACCAGCGTCGAGACCGCCGTCCGCGAGCAGCTGCAGGCACATATCTATACGCTGCTGACGGCAGCCGGAGAAGACGAGCGCGGCCGCATGCGTCTGCCCGAGGCGCTCACCGCGCCGGCCTTCAATCAACCGGACTCCGGCCTGTACGCCGAGGTAGGGGGTGAAGACGGCACATACCGCTGGCGCTCCGGTTCACTGCTGGGGCGCAGCGACCGGCTGCTTACCGCCGCCCGACCCGGCGAGACCCGGTTTCGCGTCACGGACCAGCTGACCCTGTTCGACCAGGGAATCAGCTGGGACGACGATTTCGGTGCGCCAATCTCGTACTCACTCACCGTCGCAATGGACAGCCGGGCACTGACGATGGAGCAGACAGGCTTCCGCGAGACCCTCTGGCTGTGGCTCGGTGGAGTCGCCTTCGTGCTTCTCACTGTACAGATCCTGCTGGCCCGCTGGGGGTTGGCCCCGTTGCGTGAAATGAGCGCCGCCGTGCGGCGGATCGAGAGCGGGGAAAGCGGCGGGATCGAGGGGCCGGTGCCACGCGAACTGCAGGGCCTGACCGACAATCTCAACGCCCTGATCCGGCAGAACCGGCTGCGCCATGAGCGGGTCAGAAACAGCCTTGCCGACCTCGCACACAGTATGAAGACACCGCTGGCCGTGCTGCGGGGTACGGCTGAACAAAGCGGCGACACGATGCTGAAGGAGCAGATCAGCGAACAGACCCTGCGCATCGATCAGATGGTGAGTTACCAGCGGCAACGCGCTGCGGTGGCGGGCACCAGTGGTGTCACCCGCCCTATTCTGTTGGCAACCGTTCTCCAGCGCCTGTGCGCCAGCCTGGACAAGGTGCACCGCGATCGCGGCCTGAGATGTATCCAGCAGATCCCCGAAGGAATGGCGCTGCGGGCGGACGAAGGTGACATGTTCGAGCTGTTCGGCAATTTGCTGGAGAATGCCTACAAACACTGCGACACGCGGGTGCTGGTTTCGGCCCGGATACGGGGCGGGTCGCTGCAGCTGGATGTCGAGGATGACGGCGATGGCTTCGCCGCTGCAGACGTAGAGCGGCTGCTGCAACGCGGTGAAAGGGCGGACCAGCGTCACCCGGGAGAAGGGATAGGGCTCGCCGTGGCAACCGAAATAGTCACCCAGTACGGTGGTTCCCTGGATATTGGTTCCTCGGCACTGGGCGGGGCGGCGATAAGGGTGCTGCTGCCGCTGGGAAATCCGAACTCCTGACCGACTGCACTGAATCTACCGCCCTCAAGCGCCGACCACCGCCGCCGCTAATCTTCCATGGGCCGGGCGCAGAGACCCAGGGCGATGTCGAGCAAAGCAAAGCACGCAAACACAGCAGAACCGATGATTCGCTTTGATGGTGAATGGGCACCGGCGCACGACGTCTGGAACAAGATGGAAACGGCCAACGTGGTTGCCAACGCCATCGAGCGTTTCAATGCGGTACTTCCCGATCTTGCGAGCGCTGAAACCCGCGACGTGGTGCCTGCGGTACGCAAACGCCTGAAGGAAATCGATTTGCGCATGCCCGGCGAGTACAGCGCGCCTGATCTGACCCCGATTGCGCTCGGGCTGCTGGAGTCCATGCCGCCCGAGGAAGTTATCGAAACATTGCGAGAAAAATACGACGTCGAGGTCGATATGGCACATTTGATCCAGTTGGCCGGACAAGAGGCCTATAAGTCGGCGCTGACCCGAGAGGCACGCACGTTCGCGCTCAACATGATCTCGCCCGAGCAGACAGCCGAACTCTGGAACGACTCCCCTCGCCCGGCACCTGACGGCGGCCCGTGGTCAGCAAAGACAGTGCAGGATCTGCTGGATCAGGCCGACTGAATATACCGCCAAAATTAGGGATTATCCCCGCCCGGCAGCTGGTCCGTATCGAGCTCCAAAGACAGCGAGTTGATACAGTAGCGCTGCCCCGTGGGCCGCGGTCCATCGGGAAAAACATGCCCCAGGTGAGACCTGCAGCGTCCGCAATGCACCTCGACACGCTCCATGCCCAGGCTTGTGTCCGTTTCAGTCTCTACCGCACCCTCGACGACCGGTTGCCAGAAACTGGGCCAACCGGAACCGGAATCGTATTTTTCCCGTGAACTGAACAATGGTTCACCACAGGCCACGCAACGGTACAGCCCGGGGGTCTTGGTATCCCAATAGGCGCCGGTAAAGGCACGTTCGGTCCCTTTCTCCCGGCAGACGTGGAACTGTTCGGGACTCATCGACTCGCGCCATTCTTCCTCGGTCTTTTCGATTTTGTCGTTCATGCGCAACCACCTCCCGGGATAATTGTCGGACAGGATCAGCTGATAGATTGATATTAAGCTTGATCACGTTTTCTCCGCCTCACTATACTCCGCGGCCTGTATCAATGATGTCTATTGGATTCTGCTATGACTTTTCGCGCTTTTCACCCACCGCTCCGCACACTCATGGGTCCGGGGCCCTCCGATGTACCGCCAAGGATACTCGAAGCGCTCGGCCGGCCGACTATCGGCCACCTGGACCCCCGGTTCATCGAGCTGATGGACGAGGTGAAGACGCTGCTGCAATACGTCATGCAGACCGAAAACGCGCTGACCATGCCGATTTCGGCCCCGGGATCGGCCGGCATGGAGGCCTGCTTCGTCAACCTCGTGCAACCGGGTGACAAGGTGATTGTCTGCCAGAATGGGGTGTTTGGCGGACGCATGAAGGAAAACGTCGAGCGTTGCGGGGCCGAACCGGTCATGGTGCAGGACGCCTGGGGCAGTGCGGTCGACCCGCAGAAACTGGAGGATGCCCTGATCGCCCACCCCGAAGCCAATCTGGTCGCCTTCGTGCATGCGGAGACCTCGACCGGAGCACAGTCAGACGTAAAGACATTGGTCGAACTGGCCCGCAGACACGATTGCCTGACCATCGTCGATGCGGTCACCTCCCTCGCAGGCAGCCCGCTCAAGGTGGACGAATGGGAGATCGATGCGGTCTATTCCGGCACCCAGAAGTGTCTGTCCTGCGTGCCCGGCATCTCACCGGTCAGTTTCAGCGAACGCGCGCAGCACAAGATCAGCAACCGCGAACACAAGGTGCAGAGCTGGTTTCTCGATATGAACCTGATCATGGGTTACTGGGGCCCGGGCGCCCGCCGGGCCTATCACCACACGGCACCGGTCAACGCCATGTACGCGCTGCACGAGGCCCTGAGGATGGTTCAAGAGGAGGGCCTGGAGAATGCCTGGGCACGCCACCAGCGCAACCATGAGGCACTCAAGGCCGGGCTGGAGGCCATGGGCCTGGCGTTCGTCGTCGACGAGGCAAACCGCCTTCCTCAACTGAATGCAGTGACCATCCCCGAGGGCGTCGACGATGCCGCCGTGCGCGCCCGCCTGCTGGAGGAACATCACCTCGAGATCGGTGCCGGGCTCGGCGACCTCGCCGGCAAGGTCTGGCGCATCGGCCTGATGGGTTACAGCAGCCGGATTGAGAATGTGACCCAGTGCCTGGGCGCACTGGACGCGGTGCTCGCTGACATGGGCGCCCCCGTCAACCATGGTGTCGCCCTGCCGGCGGCCGAAAAGATCCTGGCAGCCTGACCTAGGATGCCGAAATCAGGCCGGCGCAGCCCGGGGGCACGTCTGATACTCACGCTGGCGGCACTCGCCAGCGTCATCGTCGGATACTACCTGGGGCAGCATTGGCAGAGACGACCGTTGGCCGAGCTTTCCGCAGTCGTCTACCCCGCAGGCCAGCCCGTCGAATATCCCGCCGGCCTGCTTATCGACAGCAACCCCGATACGCCAGCCCCCTGGCGACTGTTCCTGGTTGCGGATACCAGGGTCGCAGAATGTGTCCGGCTCATGCGGCACTATGCCACCGTGTTTAATCGTCTGGCCGCATGGCCGGCAATTCAGGACAATCTGCGCCTGACCGTGCTGGCCTACGACCGGCCCGACACGCCGGCGGTGGTGGCGTTTACCGGCGGGTTCGGATGGGCTGAGATCGTGAGCGCAGATCGGCAGCAGCTCGAACCACTCAGCCGCCAGCTTGGTATCCTGCCCGGCCCGGATGGCTGGTGCGGCGAAACCGGAACCAATGCCATTCTGGTCGCGCCGGACCGCAAACGCTGGGCGCTGATTCCTTACGAACAAGCGGTTATGATGGCGCGCAACATCAGCACCATCATCGCCTTTGTGGAGTAAGCCGCGCATGTCGGATCCGGCAAAACCGACCCTTCTGGACCACCTGTCCACCAACCTTTTACGCATACTCCCCCAGCACCTGCTGGCCGCCGGCATTCACCGGCTGGCGCGATCCACGACCCCGTGGCTGAAAGACCTGTTGATCAGGCAGATCAGCCGCCGCTATGGCATGAACATGGCAGAAGCCGAACAGTCAGACCTGGCCAGCTACCCGAGTTTCAACGCTTTTTTCACCCGTGCGCTCAAACCGGATGCGCGGCCGCTGGCCGAGGGCATGATGATATCTCCTGCGGACGGCCGGGTGAGTCAGATCGGAGAAATCGTCGGCGAAAGCCTGGTTCAGGCCAAAGGGCATGAGTTCGAGCTGCTGACCCTTCTGGCCGGCGACAAACAAAAGACCGCGCTGTTTCGCGACGGGCTGTTCGCGACCATCTACCTGTCGCCCAGGGACTACCATCGCGTACATATGCCGGTCGCAGGGACCCTGCAGTCGATGACCTTCGTCCCCGGCGATCTCTTCAGCGTGAGCGAGGCGACCACCCAGCTGGTCTCCGGTCTGTTCGCGCGCAACGAACGCGTGATCTGCCACTTCGAGACGGCTGTGGGTCCCATGGCCGTAATCATGGTCGGAGCAATCTTCGTCGGCAGCATGGAGACCGTCTGGCATGGCGAAGTGCGCGGACAGCGCGGACAGCCGACGAAATGGGTCTACCACGGCGACGAGCGTCGGCAGTTTCAGGCCGGCGAGGAAATGGGGCGTTTCAACATGGGTTCGACGGTGATCGTGCTCCTGCCCGAAGGCGCGGCCACCTGGGAGGCGGGCATTGGCCCGGGCGATGAGGTTACTCTAGGGCAAGCAATCGGCCGGCCCCAGCAGAGGTGAGCCCCCCCAACCCTTGCAGGGCGGGCAGAGCCCGACCGACCCGGACCTGAATCGCCGGGCACCACCCAGGCTGATTCGATGCACGGGCCTAGGAGTCTGCGCGGCAGAAAGTATCCCTACTGCAAAAGCGCCACAGCGGTCCATTTTTCTATTCTTTCTCGTTGCGTAATGCCCACTATGCGCCTCAAAAGAACAGAAAACTGTCCTCGCCGTGCCACTTTTTCGCTACGGGTATTTCTACCGCGCAGACTCCTAGGGCCTGTTCACACTACCAACACGCAAGCGTTGCTGCCCCAAATGGGGCAGGCAAGGCGCGAGGAGAGACGTTTAGTGACGCTAAACGAACGACGAGCAACACAGCATGGCCTGTTTTGGGGCGCAACCCGAAGGGACGGGGCCATTTTCCCGCAGGCCTGCGTTGCAATTCGCTCATGTACAGCAAGTACACAGCGCTTACTGCGCCTTGTCCTGCAGAAAAATGGCCGCCGTCGCTGGTGTGTTTGTAGTGTGAACAGGCCCTAACAGCGCTGCAGGGAAAAGCTCAGCACCCTGTCAATGTCTCTCTCGCCCAGGCGCAGCATCAACAGGCGGTCGAGCCCGACCGCCACACCGGAGCAGTCCGGCAGCCCATGCTGCATGGCCCCGAGCAGCAGGCGATCGACCCTGATCGGCGGCTGCCCCTGGGCCTTGCGTCGACAGTTGTCGGCCTCAAATCGCTGCGCCTGCTCGTCGGCTTCGACCAATTCGTGAAACCCGTTGGCCAGTTCAAGACCATCGTAGAAGAGTTCGAAGCGCGCCGCGGTGCGCCCGTCGGGGTTGAGACGCGCCAGTGCCGCCTGACTGGCCGGATAGTCGGTAACAAAACAAAGCCTGCCGCGGCCAAGGTTGGGCTGAACAAGGTGGCTCATCAAAAGATCCAGCCAGCCGTCGCGATCCAGTATCAATCCCTCGGCACCCAGCACATGGTGTCCGGTCGCCAGGGCCTGCAGCTGCTCAGCCGAGCTGTCAAAAACGTCAACTCCCAGCATGGACTGGAACATCCCGGCATAGGATGCACGTACTGATTCCAGTTCCGGTCGCGCCAGCGCCAGGCGCACCACGTCCGTGAGTTCGTCCATGAGTTGCCCCAGGTCGAATCCGGGGCGATACCACTCCAGAATGGAAAACTCGGGATTGTGCAGCCGCCCGGCCTCACCATCCCTAAACGCCTTGCAAATCTGATAGATCGCCCCAGCACCGGCGGCCAGCAGCCGTTTCATGCCAAGTTCGGGTGAAGTCTGAAGGTAAAGGTCGGTGCCCTGCGGGAAAACCGGACCGGTGTAGCGGGCCATGATCGGCTGCAGCGCCGGATCGGTACCCGAGCTGCTGCACGCCAGGGGCGTTTCCACCTCGAGCACGCCGGCTCCGGCAAAATAGCGACGCAGCTCGGCCAGCATGGCGGCACGGGCACGCAGCGAGTGAAGGTCCGCACCGGGTCGCCACTCCTCGATGGGTGAACGTCTACTCGTCTTTGACCCGGCTGACATAGTCGCCCGTGCGGGTATCGACCTTGATTTTCTCACCACTCTGAATGAACAGCGGTACGCGTACGACGGCACCGGTCTCCAGCGTGGCCGGCTTGCCCCCCCCGCCCGAGGTATCGCCCTTGAGCCCGGGGTCGGTTTCGGTGATTTCGAGCATCACAAAGTTGGGGGCATCAACCGCGATGGGTGCGCCATTCCAGAGCACGACCATGCAGGTATCCTGTTCCTTAAGCCACTTTACTGCATCACCCATGGCGGTGGCGTCAGCCTGATACTGCTCGAAGCTGTCATTGTCCATGAAGTGCCAGAATTCACCATCGCTGTACAGGTACTGCAGGTCGCGATCGATCACATCGGCAGCTTCGACCGACTCACCCGAACGGAAGGTCTTTTCGAGGACCCGCCCGGTCTTCAGGTTACGTATCTTCACGCGGTTGAACGCCTGGCCTTTGCCCGGCTTCACGAATTCGTTTTCAATGATGGTGCACGGATCACCATCGAGCAGCAGCTTGAGGCCACCCCTGAATTCGTTTGTGCTGTATGTTGCCATTCAATTCTCACCCGAACCTAAAGCGATCAAAGCTCCCAATGATAACCCGTTTCCCCCCGTGCTTGGAATCAGAACCATGGCAGCGTGACCTGGCGGCGGCCGTGACCGATCCGGCCGAGTTGCTGCGCTTACTGGATCTGGACCCCGCATCCCTGCCGAAGCTGCAGACGGCAGGGACTGGGTTTCCGCTTCGTGTACCCCGCTATTTCGTGAATCTGATGCGCCCGGGTGACCCCAATGACCCGCTGCTCTCTCAGGTGCTGCCACTGGCGTCCGAAGAACTGCCTGTCGCTGGTTTTGAGGCCGACCCTGTCAACGAAAGGGAGGCATCATGCGACCACGGCATCCTCAAGAAATACCGCGGCCGGGCATTGATGATCACCACAGGGGCCTGCGCGGTACATTGTCGATACTGTTTTCGCCGGCATTTCCCCTATGCCGAACACTCTGCGCTGCGCCACTGGCGCAATGCGCTGAAAACCCTGAGCGACCTGCCCGACACCGACGAACTGATCCTGAGCGGCGGCGACCCTCTTACCCTCTCGGATGCGAGGCTCGGCCAGCTGATTGCGGAAGCACAGAGGCTGCCGCAGCTGCAACGCCTGCGTATCCATACGCGCCTGCCGGTGGTACTTCCAGACAGGATCACCGGGACACTCGCACGGCTGCTGTCGGCCAGCCGCCTGCAGACGGTGCTGGTAATTCACGCCAATCATCCGCGGGAGGTCACTCCGGAACTGGGTGAGGCCCTCCAAAAACTGGCCGCGAACCGTGTCATCCTGTTGAACCAATCAGTGCTGCTCAAGTCCATCAACGATGATGCCGATACCCTTGCAGTATTGAGTGATACCTTGCTCGGGATCGGAGTGATGCCTTATTACCTGCATCTCCTCGATCCGGTGGCCGGTGCTGCACGTTTCGATGTCCGGTTGGCGGATGCGCAGAGACTGCTTGAGGAACTGCGGCTGAGGCTGCCCGGTTACCTGGTGCCGCGAATGGTGCGGGAAGTGCCTGGCGAACCATTCAAAACGCCCGTTTCGCGTTTGTGAGGTGGTTCGCGCCCAGAAATGCACTTATCAGCGGTGAGCGGCTAGAATTGCCGGGTACCAACAGGATACGCCGTTGCCGTATTGAGTGACGTAATTCTGCCGCAAGGACGCCTCGGACATCGGAAAAACAGACCATGAGTGTTGGCGGCTAAATTGACGCATTCAAACGATAATCCGGATACCCCCACATCGGCCAAAGAGACCGAGACCGCGCAACGTCCGCTACTCGGACTGCACATACCGCGGCTGAAGGCACCGGCGGCCGACAATATGCTGCTAGACCTGAAAAAAACCGAGGCCTGGTTCGAAGCACTGCCGATGGCCAACGTCGGCGAGACAGCGCGCCAGGTCTTCAGCACACTGGTGGAATTCAATCGCATCGAGTTACACGACCTGCTGCGCGCGAAAACTGTAGAGAAGTTTCGCCCCCCGGTCGAGTACATCACGAACAACCTGCTGAAATACTACGTTGACGTCGGACTGCCCTTTTCAAGCAAGGGCTGGAAGACCGCCGCGCTGGCTCGTGAACTGCAAACCGAACTGGCGATCTCGTACAAACTGATCGCCGAACGCATGATTTCCGGCGACAGCGCCAACTTCGACCGGCGCCTTTTGGTCATCGCGCTGCACCGGGCGCTGTATTACCTCGGTCAATGCCTGCTGCAAAATGCCCTGGTCTATTCAGCTTGGCCGGATGGCATATGGCGTGAGATCAACAGCATCTATACCTATGCCTCGCAAAATAATGTGCACCAGATCCAGGTCAAACCTGACGACGGCAAGGCTGCCCGCGACAGTACGAGCATAGAAGACCTGTTCAAATCGCTGATGCTGTTCGCCAGCGCGACCCCGCACCGGCTTCGCCAGAACCATGTCCGACTGCTGTTTTCACGGCTCGCGGATTGGTCGAGCTCAACCACCATACTCACCAAAGATGACGGTGGAACCAGCCTCGGGCGCTTCAACGTCGATCTGTGGACGGACTCAGCCCCGATACACAATTCGCTCCGTACGCCCCTGCCGGGCAAACGCATGGCCATCCTCGACGTCCGCGAGCTGTTGAAGCGGCTTCGCAGTGATTTCGAGGACGCGCCCTGGGACAGCCGAACCGGTTTGAATGCGGGCAAACCGATTATCACAAGACCCCTGCTGCGCCTGCTGATCATGGCATGGAGCCGTCCGCCCGATCGACGCTTTGTGCGTACCCGACTGAATTTCGACCTTAATGTGGTTGCAGGGCTGCACGCCGTGCATGCCAACCTGCAGGCAGAGGAGACGCCGCCCTACGAAACGACCCGGGCGGCATTGTTCGCATTGCAAGAAGCAGACCCTCCGCCAGCGGGAGGCCGTCGCAAAATCAAATGGAGTTCGGGCAGCCTGGAAAACGTCTCTCTGGCGCCGCTGGACAGTGAGTTCGTAAGCGATTCGCTGTTCAACGACAGCTTCCTGGTCGGTGATCACGGGCTTGCACCCCTATCCACCACGAGCAAACCGGTTGATGAACCCGAGCCAGAAACACAGGATGGCCGCGATTCAAACCGTCACGCGGTCAAAACGATCAACGAGAGCGCCGGTGGTTATTGCATCCGCTGGCAGGGTAAGGGTATTCCGCGGGTAAAGATCGGAGAACTGATCGGTGTGGAGTCCCCGTCGGATCGCCACACCTATGGTCTGGGTGTGATCCGCTGGATGAAGCAGTTGGGGGACCAGAAGCTCGAGCTCGGTCTCGAGATCATCGCGACGCGCTGCGAAGCAGCCGACGTATCCGAAACGGGCAAAGCATCAGCGCGCAACCGTGCACCAAGCTACAAGTGCCTGGTGATCAACGATACGGACCCTTCATCCAATGCCACGGCGAGTCTGGTGATGAGCGCCATGAGCCTCCAGACGGGGATCGACCTCGAGCTGAACATCGGAGGAAAAGAACAATTGATACGCCTCACCAAACTGGTCGAGTTCAGCAGCGCTTTCGCGCGCTATCATTTCGAGTTCGTCAAATCGGAAAAAGACGAATCAGCCGATGAACCACGCCCCGGTGACGCCTTCGATGATCTCTGGAACAACCTTTAACATGTTGGGTCTGAGGAAAAAGAACCTGGCAAGGGTCTTGGCCGACACAGACCAAAGACAAGGACGAGTGGATTAATGGCTGCCAGCCCCGAATTTGCGCTGCAACAATCCGAACTGAGCGGCACCCCCGTAGAGATGCTGGTGGTCGGCTGCGTGCTGGGGGTTGCCGATGGCTTCGCCAATGCACTGCGTAACCAGGATCAGGCGGCACATCTGAAGGTCGCGGAAACTCTCGATTCCCTGGATCAGCAGCTAGCTAACGATCCGTGCAATCTGGTGGTCCTCAATGCCGATGCGGAAGCGGTGCCCTGCGCCGAGGCGATAGGGAAGATACGTGCGGCCGCGCCGGATGCGAGCATACTGCTGGTCGGCAAAAAAATAGGCCAGCAGAAATCACTCGCAATCGAGTACGGGCTGCAAGATCTGATCGATATCAAGGATGAGGAACATATTGCGCTGGCCGTGAAGCGCGAACACCAAACATTGAAGCTGCGTCAGGATATTGCCCGTCTCGAAAACCAGCTCAAGGAAGCCAAGGCCCGCAGCCATCAGCTGGTTCACAGTTCTCGTGATGCCATTGCGTATATTCACGAGGGCATGTACCTGAATGCCAACCAGACCTACCTGGATATGTTTGGGCACGAATCGTCGGACGAGATCGATGGCCTGCCCATCATGGACATGATCGAGGCCGAATCACGTAGCGATTTCAAGATGGCCCTGCGCAAGGTCGCTCAGGACGGCAACCATTCCGAGGAGATCCGTTGTGTAACCAGTGACGGCCAGTCATTCAGCGCGCGCATTGAATTCTCGCCCGCGATCATCGACGGCGAGCAGTGCACACAGGTGATGATTCGTGACCAGGGGCAAAACCTCGCCCTGGAGCAGCGAATAGAGGAACTCACCAGCAAGGATCCACAGACCGGCTTTTTCAATCGTCAGGCCTTCATGGAACGACTGGAGGCCCTGGTTGTAAACCCGGGGAGCGCCGAACAGGGCCATACGGTGGTGCAGATTTCGATCAGCAATTATGCCGATATGCGAGAAAGCTGCGGGTTCGACTGTACCGACCAGATGCTGACCGAGGTTGCCAGCGTGCTGGCCGCAACCGCTGCACGCGCGCACACCATCTCACGCTTTGGCGATCACGATTTCATGTTGCTCTGTGACGATGAGGAGCCTGCGCTCGAGATCGCCGAGCGTTGTCTGCACAATCTGCGGGGCCACGCGTTCAAGAGTATCCGTGATTCCCTGGTACAACCCGCCTATTCGATCGGTGTTACGCGAGCTGAGAAAGGCGCAGAGATCACGGCCCATGAAATCATCAACCGCTCTTGCCGGGCTACCGGGATCGCACGCAGTGAGGGCGACAATCGCGTCGTCTTCTACAACGAGCAGATTCCGGGCGACATCAATCATCTGCCCGAGGCAGATGCCGCAGTCGTCAAGCAGATCGACCACGCTCTCGCGAACGACGGATTCCGTTTGAAATACCAGCCGATCGTCAGCCTCCAGGGTGACACCCGCGAAAATTACTCCGTCTATCTACGGCTGATCACAGAAGATGGGGAGGAGCTGGTCCCGGATGTGTTTCTGTCACCGACGCGTGACCCCAGCCGCCTCGCAGAGATCGACCGCTGGGTGGTGCGTAACGCGATCCGCGAACTTGCCAGCCACCGGCGAAATGGCAAAAAGATCATTTTCCATATCATCCTGTCGCGTGCCGGTATCGAGGACGACTCAACGTTGTTGTGGATATGCGACTGTCTACGCGAGTTTCGCGCCAAAGGCGCCTGGATGGTGTTCCAGTTCCGCGAAAGCGATGTGCGAAACGCCTGGCAGCCTGCGCGCACCCTGATCGAGGGGCTGAAAAAGATCAACTGCAAGATCGCAGTCAGCAACTACGTCGAGAGCGACAATGGCGACGACCTGCTGAAGCACCTCGACATCGACATCGTGAAGCTCTCACCCGAATTTATGCGCGACCTGGCCACGAATCAGTCTCAGCAGGACAAAATGAACAGCATCAACGGCAAGCTGCAAAGAGACGGTTACAAGACTGTCGCGAGCAGCGTCGAAGATGCCGGCAGTCTGGCGATTCTGTGGAACATCGGGGTCAACTATATCCAGGGCTACTTCCTGCAGGAACCCTCGAGCACCATCACGTTCGAAGAAGAGAATTGAGCGCTCACTACGCCTTTTCCTGCAAAAAAATGGCCGCCGTCGCTGGCGTGTCTGTAGTGTGAACAGGCCCTAGTTCACCAGGGCATGAACGAATTCATAAATGACATCGGACGTCCGATGTTGTTGTTCATGCGCGAAAGGTCTGTCTGCATATAGTGCGTCGAGCGCCCCATATTGTGCGTCGCATGGGTCATGGACTGTATTGCGCCGTCCATGGAATCCAGATTTGCAAGCATGGGCTCGAGAGTCGCGACCTTTTGGTCGATCGAGTCCATGCTGACCGTCATGGCCCGGATGTTTGCCGTCAGCTGACTCATGTTCTCGGAGACGTTCTGCATGTTGCCGGCCAGTGTCGTCATGTTGGTGTCGACACTGATCGCCAGGTAATGGACATCCCTGGCCAGGTTATAGACCAGATAGAAGCCGTAGGCGGCGAGAATGATGAATGCGAACAATGAAGGATAAACGATTAATTCCCAACGCCGGGCGCTTGACTCGAAAACCTCTGAGAGTCTCGCGTAGCCAGCATTCGCGTCGGCAACAATCTCGGTGGATTGATTGGCATTGCTCACGGGAAACCCTCAGTATCTCGTTCATCGGTATTTGGTGATTTTATCATAAACCATCAACCGAAGGATACAGACACTGATCTTTGGCGACCGCCAGGCTGTGAACCCTGAGCAGGGGACTGGAGAAAGATCCCTATTAATCAGGGAAGCAGCTGATCGGCCCTGGGGTCTCCCTCACGCGCGAGCAACTCGATGACTTCTCTGAGTTTATCGGTCTTGCCAGCGGCCTTGAGCCGAACAGCCGCCTCAAAATATGCATCCATGGCACGCTGCGGCTTGCCCATGGACTGATAAAGGTTTCCGAGTTCGCCAAAGGCATCGGCATCCGCAGGATATTGCGAGACAAGGGCCATATAGGCCGCCTCGGCCGCCTCGAATTCACCATTCCAGAACGCACGCCTGGCCCGTTGGACATGGTCTTCACGCGACATGCCGCCTGCCGCCTGCCCCGGGTCTTCGGTTCGCGGTCGGAAGCCATTGCCGATCGCACCGGGCATCGCTCCGGGCTGCGACGGGGTCGCATCCTGCTGCCCGTAAATCGGCAGGCTGCCACCGATAAGCCTGGGTGGCAGGCGTCCCGCTTCGCCCTTCCCCGGACCCCGACCGGCGTCCACGGGCGCCGAGTCAAGGTTGCCAGCCGATTCCGCTTTCTCCGCAACAGGCTGATCCGCCCCCCCTATCGGAGACCTCGACGCGGCACCAGTGGCCGGGAGTGCATCGGGGCGGGACTGGGCGGCGGGGGCAGGAAACGTCTTTTTCTGTTGAACAGACCCGGGGACAGTCCCGTCGACCAGACCGAAGACAAACAGACCGGCGAACAGGAAACCCAACAGGCTCAGGATCACCAGGTGGGTGGCTAGCCAGGCAAAGGCGGCCGAGATCAGGCTAACCGGCATCAGCAGTGGTCAGGCCAGCAGGTCCGCGTAGAGCACGGCGGCCAATGCATTGCACTCCGCGGCGCCCTTGCCACGCGGCTCTTGTTCAAACACCGCCAGCCCCTCACTAAACGAACGCCTGTAAACCGTGCGTTGTGACAGGCGGGGTTTCAGGTAACGGATTCCGGGCAGTGAAACCAGGGCTGCAGCCGTTTCGTCAGACTCGCGGACTGCGTGATGGGTATCACCGCGGTTGATGAAACCCAGCACCTCAGGCCGGCGTTTTTCGGCGGCCGATTCCACGAAACGAAGGAAACGCTGGGTGGACCATATATCGGCCTGGCTGGGCGGGACCGGGACAAGCAGCCGGTCGGCTATCGAGATCGCCTTTTTGAGATTGTCCATGGATGCGGTACCGACATCGATCAGCACCTCGTCGGGCTCTTCCAACTGGTCACGGTCTTTCAGGCGCTTCGCATCAAGACGATCGACCATCGGCTGGAAACCTTCTTCACTGCGTACCTCGAGCGCATCGGTCAAGGTTGCCTGCGGGTCGGCATCGATAACCGCAACATTGCACTCCGCCATGGTCAACCAGATCGCAAGATTGAAAGTGACGGTGCTCTTTCCCGACCCACCTTTCAGACTTCCGATAACCGTGATCATAAATCGCCGCTTCTAGCTGCCGCTGCACCAACCGCAGGAACTCTCATACCCGCTATCCTGGTAGGTGGTCACCCAACCCGGCAGATTGTCCCGGGTAAAACCGAGACCCTGGCTCGTGCGCGAGCCCGCTTCCTTCTTGGAAGTTAGACTGCGCCCGTATTCTTGTGGTCGGAACGACCGGCCCGAGCGCCACGAAACGGCTGGTGCTGCAGCGTGAGGTCGCCAGTACCCGCCACCAGGCCCGACCGGCACAGGATTCGGGCCGGCGATACGTTTGCCGGTTACCGGAAGGGCCGCGGGTCGCACAGTGCTCCATGCGGGTAGTTGACCCGCAGCATAAACCGGGTGCTGCACAACATGACTCTGGTAGGAGAATTGGGGGCGGCTTGCCGGCGCCTGCCACACTGGCGGGCGCCAGCTGCCTGCTGGAGGGGCATAAGCAGGGCCGGCGGGCCGGTACCCAACGAATTCCGGGGCCATTCTGACACGATAATCATCCCGCGGAGACACCGGCGCACGTGCCACCCAGGGCTGCGCTGCGGGACGCCAGGCGTACTGACGGGCGAACAGGGGTACCGGCGGCTGTCTCCATGGCTGAGCCATCCCGGTGAAAGGCATGCCCCAGCCCGGCCCCGGATAAGCTGCCGCAAAATAGCCTGGTTGCGGCAGGTGGAGACCCAGAAAATAGGGATTCGTAGCACGTGGCAGCGGATATCCCTGCAAGCCCGCGAATGGCTGAGGCGCCGGTCGATATGAGCGCTGTGGATAGGGACGCTGCTCAATCTG
>Ga0265303_10000450_pt1 | contig 23153 bp, 15 predicted proteins | sample Helome_2_FD_192494 | JGI IMG/M metagenome (GOLD analysis project Ga0265303, IMG submission 192494) | Marine sediment microbial communities from subtidal zone of North Sea - Hel_20160317 (Illumina Assembly) | ecosystem: Environmental > Aquatic > Marine > Subtidal zone > Sediment ... | reverse complement strand
ATTGGCTGAAATTATCGCCAGTCTGGCAGGGGCCAAACGCTGCACTGCATTGCCAAGATCAGCATAGATCCTGCCCAGATCCTGTTCGCCCTGCAGACGCCGCCCCCAGGGTGGATTGCAAATAACCAGCGTGTCTGCCTGCGCCGAGGGTAATTCCAGCTCGCTAACCTGTTGATGCGAAAATTCGATCATGCCATCAACCTGGGCACGCTCTGCATTGGCGCGGGCGATTTCCAGGGCGCCAGCGTCGTAATCGCTGGCGTTAATAATGGCTTTGGGATGGAGCTCGACCGCCTGCCGCGCCTGATCGATACAGGCTTGCCATAATTCTGGCTGATGCAGTCGCCATTTGTTGAAACCGAAGTAGCTACGCTGCAGCCCGGGAGCAATATTAGCGGCCATCATCGCGGCCTCGATGGCGAAGGTACCCGAGCCACACATTGGATCGATCAGGCGTCTCGCAGAATCCTTGTGCGGCTCCCAGCCTGCCTGCACCAATAACGCTGCCGCAAGATGCTCCTTTAGTGGTGCGCCTGAATGTTGCAGACGGTAACCACGTCGATGCAGGCTTTCACCGGATAAATCCAGGCTGATGCTCGCCTGGTTATGGTGGATATTGATATGCACCTGAAAATCCGGCTGCTTTTTTTCAACCACGGGCCGGCTACCGCAGTTTTCGCGAAACTGATCGACAATCGCGTCCTTGGTCTTGAGCGCGATAAAATGCGTATGATCCAGCCTGGAACGGGATGAAGTCGCCGAGACTGCAATACTGTCGCGCGCGTTGAGATGGGCATCCCAGTCAATTTGATAAACTGCCCGATACAATTGGGTTTCGTCCTCGACCTGCGCGCGACCCAGTTCGCAAAAGACTCGATTCGCAAGTCGGGAATGTAGACAAACGCGGTATACGGCTTCGATTCCGGCGCTGATCTCGACCCCGCCATACTTTTTTTCCAGGCTGGCGCTGGATGGATCCAGAATAGCGCGCAGTTCATGAAACAAAAGGGTTTCGAAGCCCTTGTGGCCGGTGATGAATAACTTGAGATTTTGCATTGATCCTAGTTTCGAGGGTGCCGCCAGGGCTTAATCTTAACCCTTCTGTCAGAAATCTGTTAAAAAACGAATTTTTATGAAAATAGTCGCAGGAAATTGGTGAAGTTTTCGCCTATATTCTATTAAATCCTCAGAAGTCGTTCGTGATGACACGCCCAGTGCAAAACCAAAACCCTGACTCGATATCCGGTGAAGAAGTCTTTGCGGAAATCACCAGCCTTAGTAAAAAATTGATCACTGAAATGCTGGTGCGAATGATAGAAAGCGCCGGCGATTATCACAGTTGGAGCCTCTCCGATCAAGACGGGGCTCGAATGATCAAGCTGGTCAAGCACAAGCAACGCATCATCTGCTCATCATTTTCATTTCAATTCAACAAGCATTTTGCCGAATTCAAATCCGGCAATGAATCCATGGCGCGGGAAAAGGGCGCGCGTGACTGGCAAATATTAGGCCTGGGAGCGAATGGAACGGCTGAAACCGACGTGTTGCAGGAAATCACGACACGGTATAACGATGCATTTAAGGAATTTGATAAAACCATCCTGAAACGGCTGCAAGCCTGCATCAAGCGACCCCGTGCGAGTATTTATGAAAACCCGTTACAGGTGAAAAGACTGTGCGAGTCTTTTCAATACGCGATTGACAGCCTCAACCTGGAAGTTAGCTACAAAATTGCCCTCTACCACCTGTTTGCCGACCGTTTTATCGAGTCGCTGGGACCGCTGTATCGTCGTGTCGACAGGGCATTGATCGACCATGGCATGCTCACTGAGATTCCAACTGCCAGTATCCACCTGCGTAACAGCGACGGTTTGAGTGCATCAACATCACCTTCGACGATCAAACTGGATCAAACTGCCTGCCAGCTAATATTGTTGCAGCGTTACAAGGAAAAGTCGCGCACCCAGTCCAGCCAGTACAAAAACCTGTTCCCGGAACTGAAACAGGACTTTGCCACCTATGGACTGGATGAGCACGACGAACCTATCGATCAACTCAACCTGATGTTTAAGCTGATTTTTGAAGATGAAGATCTGCCCTTACCTGTCAAACAGCAACTGGCGCGGCTGCAGATTTATGTTTTTATTACGGCTATCCAGGAAGATGGATTTCTGCGCCGTTCCAGCAACCCGGCGCGACGCCTGCTGGATGGCATCATCAGCAGCGAAGTCGAAATCGCGAAAGGTAGTAATCCGGAATTCTCGGGCATTCAGTTTATTCGTAACCATATCGATGAGCTGACGAACCGCGGATTTATTACGGTCGATAGTTATGCCGAGATGCTCGAAGCCTACAGGAAACATTTACAGGAACATGAAATTGCAATCCGCAAAGCGCGCAAACTGGAAGCAACCAGGAAGGTATTACCCCTGGTCAAATCCCGACTTTCCGAGATCGCGCAACCATTGAAAATCCAGGGAACTCCACTGATCCTGTTCGAAAAAGTCTGGCTGCCGTTAATGGTACAAATCGCACTGCAGCAGGGAATGGACTCTGACCCCTGGCACAAAACCATCGCGATGGTACAGAAACAGGTCTGGTCGCTAATCCCTAAATCCACCCTGGAAGAACAGGAAGAGCTGCAAATAGCGTTGCCGAATGTAGCCCACTCATTGCATCGCGCGATGCGCAGTCTCAAACTGGCCGAATCTTTGCAGCAATCCCTGCGCGATTATCTTAAGCTCGAACAGCAGGACGTAGTCGAGAAAACAGCTCGCAATATCATTGAAGCCAAACGCAGAACCCGTTCATTGTCAGCGCAATCTTTCGACACCATGGAAGACAACACGGAGTTTGATGCGATGATGCAAACCGGTGTTTTTCAGATTCCGGCAGATATGCTTGATGCCTTCAATTCGGTAAAACCCGAAAAACCCAAAAAGATCAACCAGGTCGAAGTGCTTTCAATCGGTGAATGGGTCAATATCATGCAGGATGGACAAAAGCTGATGGGTAAAGTGGCCTGGAAATCAGAAGACGCAAGCCTGTTTATTTTCGTCGACCGCGACGGCAAGCGGATCTGCGAAGTCGAAGCGCATAAACTGGAGGAACAGTTTGAATCGGGGGACGTATCCCTGATTGACGGGGAGTCGACGGATTCGGAAAAGACTCAGTTCAGTTTTATGAAATCGTTTTAAGTCGAAACCGAATCTATACGCCAAGCAGCAGCCTCGCCGGATCTTCCAGGAGATTCTTGATTGTCACCAGAAACTGTACCGCTTCCTTGCCATCGATAATGCGATGATCATAGGTCAATGCCAAGTACATCATCGGGCGTACCACTATTTCACCATCGATTACCACCGGGCGTTGCTGTATTGAATGCATGCCGAGGATTGCCGACTGTGGTGGATTCAAAATCGGCGTTGAAGCATCGAACCAAAGATGCCACCATTGGTAATACTAAAGGTTCCCCCGGTTAACTCTTCGATACCAAGCTTGCCGGCCTGGGCGCGCGTGCCCATGTCCCGAATCGCGTTTTCGATATCGGCATAACTCATCTGGTCGGCATCACGCAGGATCGGAACCACCAGGCCACGATCAGAACTGACGGCGATGCCGATATCGAAATAATCATGGTAGACGATGTCATCACCGTCGATCGACGCGTTGACCGCTGGAAAGCGTTTCAACGCTTCCACTGCTGCACTGGTAAAGAAAGACATCATGCCGAGTTTGACGCCATGTGTTTTTTCGAACACATCCCTGTATTGAGTGCGCGCATCCATCATCGGTTTGAGATTGACTTCGTTAAACGTCGTTAACAGCGCCGCGGTGTTTTGTGCCTGTTTCAGGCGCTCGGCGATTTTTGCGCGTAAGCGGCTCATCGGCACCCGGCGATCGTTACGACCGGCGGCGGGCATTACTACTGTGGCCGCAGCCGGAACCGGGTCCGCGGCGGGCGGGGGCGGGGCTTCAGGCGACGCTTGCGCAGGCGCGGCCTGCTGTTGCAGATGCAGCTCGACGTCCTTCTTTAATATCGCACCTTTCTTACCAGTCCCCTGAATCTCATCGCCGCTGAGATCATTTTCATTGAGCAATTTGCGCACCGCCGGGCTCGCCCGGTTTGCCGCTGTGGAATCTTCGGCGATTGCCGCGTCAGTGGCCCCGGCCGCGGCCGCCTCGGTATTGATTACGCCAAGTACCTCACCATCCTTTACAGTCTCGCCTGAAGCAAACGCTATCGATTCAATCACGCCAGCTTTCTGCGCGACGATCTCGAGTACAACCTTGTCGGTTTCCAGATCGACGATATTTTCATCGACTGCAACACTGTCACCCACCTGTTTGTGCCAGTCACCCAGAGTTCCCTCGGTTACCGACTCGGGTAATACGGGTACCTTGATTTCTACCTGCATTGTCTGCTCCAGTGTTTTCTATTTTTTAAATTAATCGAGTTTGTCCGAGTAACCGGCTTCGAACGCTTCCCTGACCAGCTGGGCTTCCTGTTTCTGGTGCAAGGCCATATAACCGACCGCAGGTGAAGCGGCCGAGATCCGACCCGAGTATTGTACCTGCAGCGGTGCAAAAATTTCGTTCAATCGACTCTTGAATTCGCGGAACATACCCTGGTTACGCGGCTCGTCCTGGCACCAGACAACATTCTTCAACGCCGGGTAACGTGCATGTATCGCGTTCAGATCAAGTTTGGGAAAAGGGTACAACTGTTCTATTCTGACGATCGCTGTGCTGTGATCATATTGCTGTTCGCGGGTTTCGTACAGTTTGTAGTAAATTTTTCCACTGCATAATACCAGTCGCGTCACGCTGGCATCGTCGATATCGTCAATTTCCGGAATCACCTTCATGAATTCGCCTTTGCTATAGGCGCTAAGAGGAGACACGGCCAGCTCGTGGCGTAACAGGCTCTTGGGGCTCATCACTATCAACGGCTTGCGGAAACCGCAGTTCATCTGGCTGCGCAACACATGAAACACCTGGGCGGGCAGAGTTGGCTGCACGACTCGCATGTTGTGCTGCGCGCAGAGTTCCAGATAACGTTCGATACGTGCTGACGAGTGTTCCGGTCCCTGGCCTTCATAGCCATGGGGTAAGAGCATAACCAGGCCACTGAGTCGACCCCATTTCATTTCGCCTGAACTGATAAACTGATCGATAACCACCTGCGCGCCATTAGCGAAATCTCCAAACTGGGCTTCCCAGATAACGAGAGTCTTCGGGTCGGTGGAAGAGTAGCCGTATTCAAAGCCCAGCACGGCTTCTTCAGATAGAAACGAATTGATGACTTCGAAGCGGGGCTGGTTCTCGGACAGGTATTTTAGTGGTTTGTAAATTTCACCGGTTTTTTGATCATGCAGGGCCGCATGACGATGAAAAAAGGTTCCACGCTCACTATCCTGACCCGACAGGCGGATCGAGTAACCATCGTCCAGGATCGTCGCGTAGGCAAGATTTTCCGCAAACCCCCAGTCACCCTGGATCTTGCCATCGATCATCTGCTGGCGATTCTCCATGATTTTTGCGACCCGTGGGTGCAGTGTGAAGTCCTGTGGCAGGTTCAGGATAGCTTGCCCGAGCTGTTTAATCTTTTTGGCTGCAACCCCGGTACCGGAAGTATCATTGACATCACCGTCCTGTAACCCTACCCAGTCACGCGCCGCCATCGGCTCAAGACCGGATATGACATTCAACGCAACCGCACCGCCCTCGTCCAGCGCGCGGCGATAGTCGGCGATCATTTCATCTATTTTTTCTCGTGTCGTAAAACCCTCATCGATCAATCGCTGCGCGTGCAGTTCGGCCAGACGCGGATGTTTTCGAATCGCCTGGTACATCAATGGTTGTGTAACCGCAGGCTCATCGGCTTCGTTATGTCCGTAACGGCGATAGCAAACCATGTCGATGACCACGTCCTGCTTGAAAGTCTCCCGATACTTGACTGCAATTTCAGCGATAAATACACAGGCCTCAGGATCGTCACCATTGACATGAAAAATCGGCGCCTGCACCATGCGGGCAACCTCGGTGCAGTAAACCGACGAACGCATATCACGCGGATTGCTGGTGGTGAAGCCGATCTGATTATTGACAATGATGTGGATCGTGCCCCCGGTCTTGTATCCCCGTGTCTTGCACATATTGAAGGTTTCCATCACCACACCCTGTCCGGCGAACGCTGAATCGCCGTGGACCAGGACTGGCAATACATCGTTGGTGGTGCGGTCGGTCAGGCGGCGTTGGCGGGCTCGCACCGAACCTTCTACCACCGGATCGACAATCTCCAGATGTGACGGGTTAAAAGCCAGTGCCAGGTGCATGGGCCCTGAATCGGTGTATATGTCCGACGAGAAACCCTGGTGATATTTGACATCGTGGTTATAGCGCTCATCAAGCTCGACATTACCTTCGAACTCGTCGAACAGGTCACTGGGCATTTTGCCGAAGATGTTGGTGAGTACATTCAAACGCCCGCGATGCGCCATACCTATAACGACTTCATGGGTACTGGTAACGCCGGCCTGTTGCACGACGCGATCGACAATCGGTATCAAAGACTCACCACCTTCCAGTGAAAAACGTTTTTGCCCGATATAACGCGTGTGCAGATACTTCTCCAGGTTCTCCGCGGCGATGATTCGATCGAGGATTCGATTGCGCCGGCCTTCACGGAAATTAGGAGTCGCCAGCGAGGTTTCGATTTGCACCTGGATCCAGCGTTTCTGCGAACGATCCTCGATGTGCATATATTCAGAACCAATAGCGCCGCAATAGGTCTTTTCCAGGCGTTCGATAATTTCCCGCAGTGGCGCATCCTCAACCCCGAACAATGAGCCGGTATTAAACACGGTGTCCAGATCGGCTTCGCTAAGGTCATTCCCGGCCAGGGTCATCTCCTTGACCTCGGAAAGTGGGTTCAGGGCGAGCGGATCAAGCTGCGCCCTCTGGTGACCCTTGACACGGTAAGCGTTGATCAACTGCAGTATTCTGACTTGCTTGGCATCATGCTGATGCAATTCGCCGCTGCTAATACCATTACCGGACTTTTTGTTGCGCACCGCGGATTTCATTTGCGCCTGAATTTCGAGATGATCCTGATCCGCAGTCAGTTCGCCATTTCTTAGTTCGGCAAACCAGTTTCGCCAGTTTTCCTCAACCGCATTTTCATCTTTCAGATATCTTGAGTAGAGGTCTTCGATGAATGCAGCATTACTCCCGTGGAGATAACTTTGTTGCTGCATTTTTTTCATGCTCATGGCTGCTTACCTGTTGGCTGATTTGACGGTAGGTGTAGCGGTTGTTATTTGCTACATAATAGCCGAAGTTCGCATATTATTAAGCAAATAATTTTACCACCTCGCGCAACCAGAAAACTGCATAGTTGCCAATATCGACAGCTGTCCTGATTCCAGGTTAAATGAAGCTGTTTTCTATTTCTCAAGCGCTGTTAGAATAAGCACAACTCAATCTGGACTGGCCGCATGGCGCAATATATTTATACCATGAGCGGAGTAGGCAAAGTGGTGCCCCCGCAAACAGAAATCCTGAAGAATATTTCGCTCAATTTTTTCCCGGGAGCGAAGATCGGTGTACTTGGCTATAACGGTGCAGGCAAGTCAACGCTGCTGCGCATCATGGCCGGTGTCGATACCGAGTACACCGGGGAAGCACGCCCACAGACGGGCATCAAGATCGGTTTCCTGGCGCAGGAACCGGTGCTTGATGACAATCTTGACGTGCGCGGTAACGTTGAACTGGGAGTCGCCGAGAACAAATCTTTACTCGATCAGTTCAACGAAATCAACATGAAGTTTGCCGAACCCATGTCTGATGATGAAATGAACGACTTGCTCGCACAACAGGCCGAACTGCAGGAAAAGATCGACGCGGCTGGCGCCTGGGACCTCGAGCGCAAGCTCGATGTTGCGGCAGACGCCCTGCGCCTGCCCCCCTGGGACGCGCCGGTCGAACATTTATCCGGTGGCGAAAAGCGTCGGGTGGCGCTTTGTCGTCTGCTGCTGTCAAACCCCGACATGCTCATTCTGGATGAACCGACCAACCATCTCGACGCCGAATCGGTAGCCTGGCTGGAGCGATTTTTACAGGACTTTCCCGGCACCGTGGTGGCGGTTACCCATGATCGCTACTTTCTCGACAACGTCGCTGGCTGGATTCTCGAACTCGACCGTGGGCACGGGATTCCCTGGGAAGGCAATTATTCCTCCTGGCTCGAGCAAAAGCAAAAACGGCTGGAGCATGAAGAACGCTCTGAAAAAGCGCGCCAGAAATCCATGCAGGCTGAACTCGAATGGGTACATGCTAATCCCAAAGGCCGCCAGTCGAAAAGCAAGGCCCGCCTGAAACGGTTCGAGGAATTATCTTCGCAGGAATACCAGCAGCGATCTGAAACCCAGGAACTTTACATTCCGCCCGGGCCGCGTCTCGGTGACGTGGTCGTCGAAATCGAAGGGGGTAAGAAATCCTATGGCGACAAACTGCTATACCAGAATCTGGAATTCAAACTTCCCCGGGGCGGTATCGTCGGTATCATCGGGCCCAACGGCGCCGGTAAAACCACGTTGTTTCGCATCATGATAGGCCAGGAAACGCTGGACGAGGGATCGATCAAAATCGGGGACACGGTAAAAATCGCTTACGTCGATCAGTCGCGCGACGATCTGGACGGTAGCAAGACTGTCTGGGAGGAGCTGTCCGACGGACTCGACAATATAGTGGTCGGTAATTACGAAGTGCCCTCACGCGCCTATGTATCGCGCTTTAATTTCCGCGGTGCGGCGCAGCAAAAATTTGTCAAGGATCTATCAGGAGGTGAACGCAACCGCCTGCATCTGGCGAAGTTACTCAAGAGTGGCGGTAACCTGTTATTACTGGACGAACCGACTAACGACCTCGATGTCGAAACCCTGCGTGCGCTGGAAGAGGCGATTCTTGATTTTCCGGGTAGCGTGGTAGTCATTTCGCACGATCGCTGGTTTCTCGACCGTATCGCAACCCATATCATTGCGTTTGAAGGCAACAGCGAAGTCTATACTTACGAAGGCAATTACTCCGAGTACGAAATGCATCGCAAACAACGCATGGGACATGACGCCGATCAGCCACACCGAATCAAATACAAAAAGCTTGAAGTCTGATGTCCGCTACCGGAAAACTTTTCAAACGTCTCGACCTTCTGCTCGACCGAGTTGAGAAAATTCTTCCCGGACAAAGCGAAATCAGAACCGAACCCGGCTATTCCGCCTACCGTTGGGCCGTCCATGGTCTGGAAGGAATTTCACAGTTTGATCGGGTCGACAAGGCTGAATTACTGCATCTTGAACGGCAGCAAAACCTGTTGTTTCGCAACACTACCCAGTTTATAAACGGCAAGATTGCCAACAACGCGCTGTTGTGGGGTGCACGTGGTACCGGTAAGTCGTCGCTGATCAAGGCGCAGTTGAGTGAATTCCACGATCAGGGGTTGTGTATCGTCGAGATTCCCAAACTGGCCACCGGTGAACTATTCGAAATAATCCGTACCCTGGCCAGCGACGCTCGTAAATTTATCGTTTACCTTGATGACTTATCCTTTGAGGCCAACGACGACTCCTACAAGGCACTTAAGGCCTGTCTCGAGGGTTCGTTGCAACCGCAACCCGATAACGTCATCATTTATGCGACTTCGAATAGACGCCACCTGATGCCCGAATCGATGCAGGATAACCTCGACAGCACTATGGTCGACGGCCAGCTACACCCCAGCGACAGCATCGAGGAAAAAATCTCGCTGTCCGACCGATTCGGGCTGTGGCTGTCGTTTCACCCCTTCACCCAGGACCAGTACCTGGCGGTGGTCGAGCAAACCCTGCATGCGCGGAAACTGAAAATGACCGACGCGGCGCGTACCGAAGCGTTGCGCTTCGCCACCCAGCGCGGGTCGCGCAGTGGTCGCATCGCGGTGCAGTTCGCCGCCTACTGGGAAAGCCTGAAGTAGTCATCCCGATACGTCAACCCAGCGTACGCTGGGGGGCCGCTTTCGCGCCCACTGCCCGGAATTATCAACTGTTCAGAAATTCACTGGCATTCTAAGGCTACCTCGGGGGTAAATCCGCAAAAGTCGCTCCCAAACGGCAAAAAGCGCCGTTTGGTCCATCCATGGAATCGCTTGGAGCTCGGCATCCATGCCTCGCTACACTTTTGCGGATTTACCCCCGAGGTAGCCACCCACTGTAAGGGGAAACCGGTGACACCCCGCGCGCCGTAAAGGCCGGGTGCTGAAAAAACATCGATTTTGACGGGTCAGGCCGCAGGGACGCGGTGGTCCGACACATCGGCTGTGGCGAGTCGAAACATAGATGTCGCGGTCCGGCGCCCCGGGTCTCGCCTTGCCCGTCAAAATCGATGCTTTTTCAGGAAGCCGCAGGTCCGAGGCGTCGGACCGACCCGCTCAGGCGCGTGGGGTGTCACCGGTTTCCCCGTGGGCTGCTGTCCAAAATTAGGTCTATACGATGCGAAACAGATGTACGGCGTCAACGCATGATGAACGGGTTTGCCATTGGCTCGGTTGACGTATTGATCCACACCGTTTTGGTACGCGTGTAATCGTAAATCGTATCGATACCGCTTTCGCGGCCGGGACCGCTGTTTTTGAAACCGCCGAATGGCGCGATCGGTGAAATCACGCGATAAGTATTGACCCAGACGATCCCCGAATGAATCGCATCGGAGACACGCAAGGCGCGCGCAACATCGGACGTAAACACACCGGAACCGAGCCCGAACTCGGAATTGTTGGCCATCTCGATCGCCTCCGCCTCGGTGTCAAAGCTCAGCGCCGACAAGATCGGACCGAACATTTCTTCGCGCACCGTGCGGATATCCTGGTGCGGACAATCGAGAATCGTTGGGCTGTAGTACCAGCCAGTGTCAAAACCTTCAGGGCGTTTGCCACCTAACAGCAACGTGGCGCCCTCCCTGACTGCATCATCGACCGACTCGCTAACATGATCAAGCTGCTGCCTGGTGCACAGCGGTCCAACCTGGGTATCGTCGGCAAGCGGATCGCCAATGCGGATCTGGCGCGCGCGTTCGACCAGTTTTTCGAGTAACTGCTCGCGAATACCTGACTGGATAAACACCCGTGATCCGGCCACACAGCTTTGTCCGGTAGCACCAAAATTGCCCGCAATAATGCCGTTTACAGCACCTTCCAGGTCCGCATCTTCGAAAACCAGGATCGGTGATTTGCCACCCAGTTCCAGTGACACCACGGCGAAGTTTTCGGCTGTATTGCGTACGATATGGCGCGCGGTTTCCGGCCCGCCGGTAAAGGCGACCCTGGCCACGTCCGGATGACTGGTCAGCAATCTCCCGCAAGGTTCGCCATAGCCGGTGATGACGTTAACCACCCCTGGCGGGAAACCGGCTTCATCGACAATGCGCGCAAATTCAAACATGGGCGCCGGCGCCATCTCCGAAGCTTTCAACACAACGGTGTTCCCTGCCGCCAAGGCCGGTCCCAGCTTGGTTGCGGTGAGAAACATTTGCGCGTTCCACGGGACTACGGCGGCGACCACGCCGATCGGTTCGCGCTTCGTGAAGACATGCATATCGGGCTTGTCGATCGGCAGAGTTGCACCCTGAATCTTGTCGGCGAGGCCGGCAAAGTAGTAATAGTAATCTGAGACATACCCGGTTTGCGCCCGGGTTTCCTTCGCCAGTTTGCCACTATCAATAGTCTCGATCTCACCCAGCATTTGAGAATTTTCGGCGATCAAATCACCGAGGCGGTGCAGTAACTTGCCGCGCTGTGTCGCATTCATTTCAGCCCAGGGACCCGATTTCAGGGCACGGCTGGCAGCGGCAACTGCCCGGTTAACTTCGGCTTCGCCTGCAATCGCCGCGGTCGCCCAGATTTCGCCGCTAGCGGGATTGACCGACTCTAGCTGGCCACCGTCCGTGGCATCACACCATTCACCGTCGATGTACATCTGGTAATGCTTCATAGTTGTATTCCTGTTGTTTGGCTGTCGCCAAGATTAGCGTTTAATTTCATTTGATAAAAGCTAAAACCACCGAATGTCGCTAATCTGCGCGCAAGTTCGTCAAAACGCTCGTGTACCTGCATAAACAACAGCCCTCGAAATAGTTCGAAAACGATGTCAACAGGCCTGTTTTAAACCCTCCGTCTGTTGAATCCGAGACCTCCAGTGAACGCTGCTGCACTAGAAATCAGCCTTCTAGCGACGTTAAACAGCCCACAAAAAATCAAATCCGATGGGCCATACATTGCCGAAGCGCTTGAAATATAGCCAACCTCGTGCCAATCTTTAGTAATTAGCCGCAGTAGACGCGTGATGAGCGTTTGGAGCACGTCCTTTGGACCTTGCAGAAGAAACAGATTTACTCCGTAAAATACCGATGTTTGCCAAGATGGAAACCTCGAGACTGAAATTGCTGGCCTTCGCCAGCGAAATCGTTTCTTTCCAGGATGGTGAAATCGTGTTCAATAGCGGTGATAGTGCTGACTACGCCTATGTCATCATGGATGGCGCTGTCGATATCATTACCGAAACCGACAGTGGCCCGGTCGTCACCGACACGCTGCGGCAAAATCAGCTCATCGGCGAACTCGGCCTGCTTAACAATACCCCCAGGATCGCAACGCTGATCGCTAATGGAGATCTTCAGGCAATGAAGATAACCGCGGAAATGTTTTTCCGGATCCTGCGGGAAAATTCAGAAGTTGCACTCGATGTGATACGCATGCTCAGTGAAAAACTGACTCGCTCCCATGTAAAGGTAGAAACCCTACAAAAACAGGTGTATCAACAGGACGGGGCTTAATGACGTCGCCTGTCGTGGACGAGATCAGCGGGCTCAACCGATTTCAATCGTTATGGCGACGCTGCCTGGTCGAGGGTGCGGCAGACGCTAGCGCAGCGATTCACCAACGCCTGGTTAACGGCTATAACGAGCCACAACGTCGCTATCACACCCTCGCCCACATCGATCATTGCCTGTCGATGTTTGATCAATGTAAATCACTCGCCACCAATCCTGACGCGCTGGAAATCGCGATCTGGTTTCACGATGCCATCTTTGAACCCGGAAAAAGTGACAATGAAGCCCGCAGTAAAAAACTCTACGAGGAGCTTTCCGCAGGGGTTCAGGCTGACGAATTCCGCGCGTTGGTAGGCAGGCTTATTATGGCAACCTTGCACAATGAGCGCTCGCTAGACGATAACGATGCCGGTTTCATGGTCGACATCGACCTCTCCAGTTTCGGGCTTCCCTGGGAAGATTTTCTGCGTGACAGCCAACACTTGCGCGAGGAAAGCACCCAGCTTAGCGATGCTGACTATTATCGCAAGCAGGGAGAGTTCCGCGCCTGCCTGCTTGCCAGACCGCGTTTTTATCAAACCGACTTTTTTTCGCAACGCTACGAGCAGCAGGCTCACGACAACCTGAAAAAATATTCGAGCAGCTGAGCAAACTTTCCTGGACGTAGTACAGCAGCGAGTAAACTACAGGTTCTTCACCGTGAAAATTCTGACCGGCCGGTTCAATCCACGCACCGAAACCTCGCCCAGCTCGCGGAATGCAAATCTGCCATCCGGGATCTCTGCCATCGTACTATCGGCGACGATAATGCGAGTGCCATAGTCTTTGTTGAGCTGCTCCAGGCGCGCCGTCAAATTGACATTGTCACCATGCACGGTATAACCGACCCGATCTCCAGACCCAACCAGTCCACCTACCACCGCCCCGGTATTGATGCCAACCCGGGTATGGAAATGAATACCATCTCCAAACTCTACGCCCTCCAGTACCGACTGGATATCGAGCGCGGCTCTAACCGCGTTACTGGCATGGTCGCTATCGGGCCTGGGGACATTAAAAGTTGCCAGTACGGCATCTCCCTGGAACTGGCTGATCACGCCACCATGCTCGGTAATCGGTCCGGCTATCAGGCTGAAATAGTGATTCAGCGCTTCAATCAGTTTTTCCGGTGTCAGGGTTTCACTGATAGCCGTAAAGCCCTCGATATCGGTAAACAGTATTGTGCACTCGCTGACCTCACCTTTTCCGGTTATCGCACCCTCTTCCGACTGGATTACCTTTTGCGCGATTTCCTCAGGTACGAAGCGCGACAAATCGCGTGCCGCACTACCTTCAATCACCGACTCGAAGAGCAAATTGCGGGCACGATGCAAGGCAAGCGCCAGTACGCCGGTTACCATTAATATCGATACTATCTTGTCAAACTCGGCACCGATCAAAACACTGTTGGAAGTCATGTACTCGATGTAATCGCGGGTAATCATGTTATTGCTGGGATCAATCACCAGCACATAAATCACCATCAACACCCATCCAATGGCCGCACTGACTCCCGTCGAAATGACAAATCGGGGGTCGAAGTGTAACGCCCGTATCGCGATAAAGATAAACAGGTACAGTAGAGTCGGAGCCTTCAGGTAAAAAGACGGTGGCTGCTCGTACTGCAGGTGAAAACTCCAGATCAGGCCCAGCAACAGCGCAATATCAACGATCGAGGAAAGATACAACATCCAATCCGGGAGCTTGCGTTTAACGGCGAGGTAAAGCCGCATCAGACTGAACGCGAGGTAGATGGCCAAAACCCAGGGTACAGGGGCAAAATCGGCATCCTGGGAAAACGTTTTTGGAGCTATTGCGTAGAGAAAACCGAAAATGAAAACGATAACCAGCTGGATAACGCTAATCAGAATTTCACTGCGCTCCTGCTGATCCTGAATCGAGTTACGCAGCCGCTCCGGTAAAATTTCATCCTGAAAATCGCGACCCAGTAATGACCATTGAGATTTGGAACTGTTTTTCACCAGATTTTTGTTCAATACATACTCCAACATGCGAATTCGGCAACCTGAAACTAAGACCGGACGGGCCGTCAATAATTCAGATGCTTGCCTACAAATCAGCTAAACGGCAGTGCGTTTGCAGCTATTTCAGTGTAGTCTGCGTCGAATACTCAGTCAGGTACAGGTGAAATGACCAGGCGGCTGGACCAATCCAGAATTCTAATCTATAGCCATGACTCTTTCGGCCTCGGGCACCTGCGACGCTGTCGTTCGATCGCCCACTCGCTGGTAGCTAAATACAAGGGGCTATCGGTGCTTATTCTGTCAGGTTCTCCGATTATCGGTAGCTTTGACTTCAAGGCACGGGTTGATTTCGTGCGTATCCCCGGGGTTATCAAGCTAAGAGACGGTGAATATACATCATTGGGACTGCATATCGATCTGGAACAGACCTTACAGATGCGGGAATCCATCATCTATCACACCGCAGCTACTTTCAAGCCCGATATATTTATCGTCGACAAGGAACCCACCGGCCTGCAGGGGGAAGTAACCACTACCCTCGAGATGCTCAAACAGCAAGGCACCACCAACGTACTCGGATTACGCGACGTCATGGACGATCCCGTTCTATTAAAAGCCGAATGGGAACGTAAACAGGTGGCACCAGTGCTGGAGAACCTGTATCACGATATCTGGGTCTATGGTTTGGGGGAGATGGGAAGTCCTGTTGAAGGTCTGGGTCTGTCCACTTCGATCAAGAACAGGATTTCTTATACAGGCTACCTGGGGCGTGAAATTCCCAGTGACCGCAACTGGGTCTCGCCAATCCATCACGACGACCCGTTTATCCTGGTCACCGCCGGCGGTGGGGGCGACGGTGTGGAAATGGTCGACTGGGTAATCCGCGCTTACGAGACTGACCGCCAACAGCCCTACCGGGCGATTATAGTGACCGGACCATTCATGCCCCCGGCCGAGCAGCAGGAATTTCACGAACGCTGTGAAGCGCTACCCGATGTTGAAATCCTGACCTTCGACAGCCATATCGAGCTACTCATGGAAAAAGCTTTAGCTATCGTCGCTATGGGTGGTTACAACACTTTTTGCGAAATTCTGACCCTGGATAAACCATCCTTGATAGTACCCAGGTCGGTTCCCCGGCAGGAACAATTGATTCGCGCCGAGCGCGCGCTAAAACTGAATCTGGTAAGCATGCTCGATCCTGCCGGCGAACGCGACCCAATGCAAATGGCGGCGGCAATACGTGCTTTACCAGGGCAGGCAAAACCCTCCCTGGCAAATGTTTCCGGCCTGTTAGCAGGACACGAGAACATCGCTGAAATGGTACGCGAATATCTCGAACCCTCGGCGCACGAAATCAAAACCGCCTGAATTCCGGAGTTGTAGATCAGTTCGTCATATCGCGCCATGATCCATGTCCAGCACCTGCTGGGTGTCGGGCACCTGCAGCGTTCTCTGCTGCTGGCCGCCGAACTGGCGCGGCAAGATTTTGCGGTTGAACTGGTTTCCGGCGGCAGGCCACAGACCTTGATCATGCCGGCAGGCGTTAATTTCCATCAACTACCCCCGGTGTACAGCCCCGATGGAAGTTTTACCCGTCTTCTGGATCAGGGAGGCAATACGATAGACGACGACTTGCGCGACCGACGCAGACAGCAATTGCTCGAAATCTTCGCTTCCTGCAAACCGCAGGTATTAATAACCGAAACATTTCCATTTGGCAGGCGCATGATGCGCTTTGAACTGATACCGTTGCTTCAGGCTGCTCGGGCCAGCCTCACTTGCACCCAGGTCATCGCTTCGATACGGGATATTCTGCAGCCCAAATCCAAAGCGGGACGCAATGAAGAGATTTATGATCTCGTGAATGAATTTTACGATCACGTACTGGTGCACGGAGACCGGAAAATAGTCGGGCTCGAGGAAAGTTTTCCACTGGCTGATCGAATCAGCGACAAGATTTATTACAGTGGCTATATCTGCACTTCCGCTCGGGCAGTGTCAGCCCTTGGCGACGGCAGTAACGAAGTACTGGTTTCTGCCGGCGGCAGCGCCACCGGGCTGGATATATTGACAACTGCCATCGCCGCCAGACCCATGTCGATACTCAAGGAACTGCAGTGGAGAATACTGGTAAGCCCTGCAATCGATGAGTTCCATCTCGACGAACTGAAGCGGCTTGCAGGCGAAGGCATCATTATCGAACGCAATCGACCTGACTTTAGCGAACTCGTTAAACGCGCCAGGCTGTCAATTTCGCAAGCCGGCTACAATACAATCACCGACATTCTAAACAGCACTACCGCCGCGGTCGTAATCCCTTATGCCGAAGCCGACGAAATTGAACAAACCATGCGTGCGCAAAAACTGCATCGCTGCGGTCGCCTGGTTATGCTGCAACAAAACGAATTGTCGACAGCAACCCTGGCCACGGCTATCGAACAGGCCGACCAGCAAAAACCTTCGCTTGAAGTAAACCTTGACGGCGCGGCTAATAGTGCCACTGCAATCTCGCAATGGCTGAAACAAGCGATGGCGGGAAAATGAAAACGCTGTCTGCAATGGCCTGGTTATGGCTTGGTCGCGAGCTTGATGCGTGGGCCGATATGGGCAAACCAGCCAATTTTTGGTGGCGTGACGACGACGTAACCGGTCCCGGTGGCGCCCTCGATCGACTGGTCGGGTTAAGTTACCACTGGGATACTCCGCTGGCACTGGCGGTGATTCCATCCAGGCTCGAGCCTGAACTGGTTGATTTTCTGCGGGATCGAACACTAATAGCCGTATTGCAACACGGCTACGCGCACGAAAACCACGCTGCCCCCGGACAACGCAAACTCGAACTCGGTGGTACCCGCGCCAGTGCGCAGAGCATTGCCGATCTGGAACGGGGCTACCGGATCCTCGAGCAGCAATTCGCCGATCGCTTTAAACCGGTATTGGTACCGCCCTGGAATCGAATTGATAGCCAGATCGTATCCTGTTTAAGCGAGATCGGATTCACCGGGATTTCAACGATGAAGGTACGTCGTAATGCCTATCCTGCGCCTGGATTACTCCAGGTGAACACGCATCTCGACCCGGTAAACTGGCGTCACCTGGGCGGTTTTATCGGTATTTATCCAGCTATCGCGATTCTGATTCAGCACCTGCAGGCCAGGCGCACCGGCTACCGTGATATCGAAGAACCTACCGGTATCCTGACCCATCACCTGGTGCAAAACGATGCGGTCTGGCGCTTCCTCGAAGACCTGCTGCAATTCCTCTCCAACCACCCCGCTGTCAACTGGCTCGACGCCGCCACCATCTGGAAATAGCCACCATCCTGTAGCCCCTTCGGCTATCTCGGGAGAACGGGCGCAAAAGGCGCTCCCAACCGGCAAAAAACGCCGGTTGGTCCATCCATGGAATCGCTTGGAGCTCGGCATCCCTGCCTCGCTACACTTTTGCGCCCGTTCTCCCGAGATAGCCTGCCCAATAGGAGGTGGAGGCAAAGCACGTTCAACTAGCATCGATAACACTCCCAAAAACGTGTTTATACCGATGAACCGATTCGATGCAACCAGACGGCCTGCTACATTCCAGGCAACCAAGGGAACTCTTTGCGACGTAAAGATTGGGTGCCGAAAAAGCACTGATTTTGAAGGGTCAGGCCGCAGGGACGCGGCCTGTGGCGAGTCGAGACATGGATGTCGAGTCTCGCCTTGCCCTTCAAAATCAGTGCTTTTTCGGGAAGCCGCAGGCCACCCAATCAGTCGCAAAGAGTTTCCTTGGTTGCCTTCGAAGAAACAATTTCCACCCCAAGACTAGTGATGGGAATTCAGGATTTGATGAGGGGGATGGACTGGTAACTGTCGAGTAGCTTGCCGTCAGCGCAAAGTTCGAATTGGTGGATCGAATCCCAGGCAAAATCGACTGGCGATTCACCGCACATGTCCCAGTCGCAGGCGAGCGCATAAATACAGCGAATTATGCCTTTGTGCACTACCGCCGCAGTATCCTGCTGTGACACAGCAATTTGCTGCAACCAGGTTTGCAGCCGGATCTGGACCTGGCGCGGGCTTTCTCCGCCCGGCGGGCAAAAGTCGATCCCGCGACGTTCGTTATCCCGCATCTCGTCGCCCAGCCGCTTGCGCAGGGGTTTGAGTATTTCGCCTTCCCAGTCACCCCAACTCATTTCAATTAACGCATCCTCTATCTCGATTGCAATCAATCCCAGTAGTTCGGCTGTCTGCGTGGCACGGCGCAGGGGACTGCAGTACCAACGACAGGCGGCAAATTCCGGCGGTAAGGCCAGATCCTGAAATTGCTGACGTCCAACCGCTGACAGGGGTTGATCGATTCGACCCTGGACTCGTTTTTCAAGATTCCAGTCAGTCACGGCATGTCGAAGCAAGGCGAGTTTCATGACTGATTACTGACCTCCAGTGACTGCTGCAGCCTGCTGACCAGGGTATCGATTCCCCGATTCATCGAAAATTCGTGCCGTATGCGTTCGAAACCTGCCCGTGCCAGGCTACCGCGCAACTCCGGATCAACGATCAATTTCTGCAGCGCTTGCGTCAACTGTTGGTGGTCTTTTTGTTCGACCAGCCATCCGGTTTCGGCATGAATGATCAGTTCCGGTATACCGGATATATTAGTCGACAAACAGGCCAGGTTCTGACTTTGCGCTTCCATCAACACGTTAGGCAATCCATCGCGATCGCCATCGGCGGATATCTGGCTCGGCAGCACAAATAAATCCGCCTCACGATACTGCGCCAGGACCTGAGTTTGCGGTAACCCGCCAAGCCACTTTATGTGATTGTCGATACCATATTCACGTGCCTGCTGTTGCAATTGTTCGAGCAATTCGCCGCCGCCGATGTGCACGAATTGCCAATGCAGCGTGGCCGGCAAAGCCGACAATGCCGCCAGCAGATTCTGGTAACCTTTTTTATCCACCGCACGACCAACACTGAGCAGACGAACTTCTTTGTGCGCATCGCTGCCGTCACGATTTGACGCGCCTTCCGGGTTTTGGCAAAACCGATCAAAGTCCAGGCCGTGATAAAGCAGCGTCACCTTAGCCGCGGAATCAGCGAGGCTGGAGAGATACTTTTCGTTAGCGCGCGTGCAGGTAACCACCCATTGGGTACTTGCCAGTTTTTCACGTATTTCCCATTCGGGAATGGTCCAGATATCCTTGGCATGCGCAGATACGCTCCAGGGGGTTTGATTGATTTTACTGGCATAGTAAGTTACCGATGCCGGAGTATGCATGAAATGGTTATAGTAGTGTTGCACCGATGCAGGCATCTCATGCGCCATAACCATCGATTGCGCAAAACGGCGCATGCGGTTACGCGTGGGGTCGCGCCATAGATCCCGGCTAAAGGCTGTCAGAGCTCGCCAGAAACCAGGTTTCCAGCATACTCGCAAAAACGCACGCAGCACCGCCGGGATATCATCGTGTACATACTCGGGCAAATAGCAAACCGGCGCTTCAATTTCCGCATGAATCGGATGTGTTGCCGGATCATAGGGATGGCGCAGCGAAAAGATACAGAGCTCGAAACCACGCAGCTCGAGTGCCCTGATTTCCTGCGCAATGAAAGTTTCCGATAAGCGCGGGTAGCCTTTTAAAACAATTGCCAGCCTGGGAGGCATAACCTGTATTTGATATAAATCGATCGATGCGCGATAGTACACCCGCATGACATGTCGTGCTAGCAACACCAGGCCAGGAACCTGCCGGCAAAAAAAGAATCAGAAACTGGAAATATATGGAACCATCGCTTTACAGATACATACTTGATCACAGTAAGAAGGACCAGATAGGTCTGATAATACTATCGCTGGTTTCGCTTCCCCTGGTATACATTACCCTCGAGCTGCCCAAGAAAATTATCAACCTGCTCGAAGGGCAGGAAATCCCACAGGCAATTTTCGGCCACGAGTTTGATCGCCTTGAATTCTTAATGCTGCTCAGTAGTGCCTTCCTGCTGGTGGTGTTTGTCAGTGGAGGCTTGAAGTACCTGTTAAACGTATACCGTGGTGCGCTCGGTGAACGCGTGCTACGCCGACTCAGGTTCGAGCTTTACGCACGCATCCTGCGCTTTCCAATGCCGCATTTCAAACGGGTTTCTTCGGGCGAACTTATCCCGATGATCACCGCGGAGACCGAAATTCTGGGCGAATTTATCGGCGAATCCTTCACCCTGCCGGTGTTTCAGGGCGGAATACTGCTGACGTACCTGACCTTCATCTTTCAACAAGATCTCTTTCTCGGGTTGGCCGCGATTTCGCTGTACCCGTTTCAGCTTATTGTGATTCCACGCCTGCAAAAACACGTTAACGAACTCTCAAAAGAACGGGTCGCGGTGGTGCGTAATATGTCAGGCCGAATCGGTGAAACCGTTTCCGGTATTACCGAGGTTCACGCCAACGATACCAGTCAATACGAACGCGCACATATCAGCCAGCGACTTGGCAAGATTTACCTGATCCGTTTCGCTATTTACAAACGCAAGTTTTTCATCAAGTTTCTGAATAACTTCATTGCCCAGCTGACGCCTTTTTTCTTTTACTCGGTTGGCGGTTATTTTGTATTACGCGGTGATTTATCCATCGGCTCGATGGTCGCGGTGCTGGTGGCCTACAAGGATCTCTCAGGCCCCTGGAAGGAATTACTACGTTACTACCAGCGCAAGGAAGACGTAAAGGTCAAGTACAGCCAGGTTATCCAGCAGTTCAACCCGCAAAATATGCTCGAAACTGAAATCATCGATGATCGGCCCGGGTCACTCGAATTTCCAGGTAGCGAGTTTCAGGCCAACAATATTCGCTACACCGAGGATGGACTTTATTACAGCATTGACGGCACCAGCTTCAAATTTCCGTTCGATCAGCACTGCGCCGCGGTGGGACTGGGCAATAGCGGTAAGGAGGAGCTCGCTTTACTGATGTCGAGACTGGTCAATCCCAGTTCGGGCAGCATTAATGTTGGTGACTGGAAAATGGAAAATGTGCCCGAATCGATTACTGGCAGGCGTCTCGGCTATGTGGGTACCGCGGCATTCATGTTTAATGGCACGGTTTACGACAATCTTTGCTACGCGCTCAAGCACCATCCGATACCTGGCGAAGTTGATGACCACGACAAGGAACATGAACGAACCCTCGCGCGACTGGCGGGCAACTCTCCCCACCGCTTCGACGATGACTGGATCGACTACCGGGCGCTTGGCCTGGAAAACCGAGAGCAATTGACTGCGCATATTATCGACATTCTTAAAGCCGTCGAACTGGATGAAGAAATATACCAGTTCGGGTTGCTCTCATTCGTGGACCAGTCGCAAAACACCGATCTCGCCGAGCGGGTGATGCAGGCACGTCAGCTATTGCGCAACAAGTTCAAGGAACCCGAGATTGCCCGACTGGTCGAACCCTTCGACCACGAAAAATATAACCTTAATATGACGGTATCGGAGAACCTGTTGTTTGGCACGGTATACGATGAAGCCATCGACCTCGAACAACTGATCGACTACCCGGCCATGCAAAAGGTGCTGAAGGAAAACGACCTGGCTGAAGAGTTTCTCAATGCCGGTCTGAAAATTGCCGAAATCATGCTCGATCTGTTCTCTGACGTCGAACCCGACAGCGAGCTATTCGAGCAATTCAGCTTTATCGAGGCCGACGATCTAGCAGAATTCAATAAACTGCTACAAGAATCCAGACAGCATGGCGCGCAAAGCCTGCAGCAAAGTGATCGACGCCGCCTGATATCCCTGCCCTTCAAATTAATCGTAGCGCGTCATCGACTGGGCTTGATGACCGAGTCTATCCAGCAGCGCATTCTCACCGCGCGTCGACAAATCCATGAGTATGCGACCACCGAAGATCTTGGCATCGAGTTTTTCGAAGAGTCCAGCTTCAACCCGCGCATCTCGATCCAGGACAATATTCTGTTTGGAAAACTGGCCTACGGTCAGGCCAATGCGCAACAGAAAATCAACTCCCTGATTGCGGATGTGGTCGAGTCGCTTGGCTTGCGCAACCAGATAATCGAAGCCGGCCTGAGATACGAAGTGGGGGTCGCCGGCGGCCGCCTGTCTTCGGTTCAACGCCAGAAACTGGGGCTTGCTCGCGCCCTGCTGAAGGCTCCCGATTTACTGATTGTAAATGAAGCCTTATCGAGCCTGGATACGGCCAGCGAACGTCGTCTGATCGGCAACGTCAGGCAGAAGATGGAAAATCGAGGCATTCTGTGGATGCTCGGAC
>Ga0265303_10000449_pt1 | contig 23174 bp, 15 predicted proteins | sample Helome_2_FD_192494 | JGI IMG/M metagenome (GOLD analysis project Ga0265303, IMG submission 192494) | Marine sediment microbial communities from subtidal zone of North Sea - Hel_20160317 (Illumina Assembly) | ecosystem: Environmental > Aquatic > Marine > Subtidal zone > Sediment ... | reverse complement strand
TGAACCCGAGCCGCCCAGATCCTGGTTATATTTATGGGTCATTTCGTAGAAGATTTCTTCCAGCTGGGGGGTGGTGGTGCCCAGAAAAATGATATCTCCGGTGGAACCGTGCATGTTGGTGATACCACTACCGCGGAAATCCCAGATATCACAGAGCTGCCTTAAGTATTCAGCGGTATAAAATTTACCGCCCGGCTGGTTGACCCGCATGGTATGAAAATGCGCCACACCCGAAAACTGTTCGGGCTGGTCACAATAGCGACCGATAACGCCGCCGCCATAGCCGAATACACCGACGATTCCGCCGTGTTTCCAGTGGGTTCGGCCGTGTTTGAAAGAAAGTTCCAATATACCCAGAAGGTCTTCAACAACATCTTCCGGAATCTGAAATTCGATCTTCTCCTTGTTTTTTGCCCTGACTTCGGCCTGTTGTTTCAAATCCGAAACAAAGCTTGGCCACGGCCCGCTTTCAAGCTGGTCCAACAACGGGGTTTTATGTTTTGCCATTATTTACCTCCATTAATGTTAATAATTTCGCTTCAACGAGTAAGAATCATCTTCCCCTCCCGGGATTCGCTGCAATTCACCTCCTCTCAACCTGTTTTTTTCAGCCTTTATCTTAAATATTTTCAGTGATTTTTTTTAAAATTAATCAAAGGATCTGATATAGAATTAATCTTTAGGCTTGTCAATAAAAAAGGCGCGTTAGAGCGGATTTAAGTCTCAATGATCGACTAGTTAAGCCGGCAATACTACATTTTGCGGCCGGTCAAAGAAAAAACGCTCTATGTAGCGGAAATCGATAAAAATTGTTGGATCGAACTGTAGAGCGCTTCCACATGTTTGCTTAAATTTTTCTTGATAACGGGCAGCTCCGGCAGGCGGGGGTTAAAGCGGTTGACGATCGCCTCTGACAAATCGAGTAAGTCCGAGGCCTGACATGCTGAAAGATAAGCGATGAAACAGGTCAGCGGTGAATCCGGCAAAACGTCAACATCCGGTTTCATGGTCAGGGCGTCCAAAAAGCCGGTTAGGGTGGCGTCAACGGCAGCTTTATCCGACCAGACCATTTCCCCGACCCCCCCAAGGCGATCCAGGCGCATCTGAATCGAAAGTTTTAAAAAGAAAACCAATAGGGCCTGCAACAACCGTTGCGGGTCGTTTGCGTCTGCCGGTGGCTGCTGTTTGTCTTTAAAGATCGCTGTATACCGCCGGACGGTGACAAGTCTTAATCCGGGCCTTTCGTTTTCAATGTTCACCACAAAATCACCGGCAGCGTGGTGCCAGGCCAAAATCTGCTCAAAGGACACCAGATTATAGTAACAGGTCAGTATTTTTGCCGCCTGGGCATAGAGTGTCTTCATCTGTTCGCCTGTCAGAAAAAACCTTCCGCGGGTCTCCTCCCAGACGATAATTTTAAGCGTTTTAGCGGCCGGATCCGGTGCAAGGTGGAATTCATGGTAACCGTCAAACCATTCTCCCAGAAACATGCCGAAATTCAATCCCGCTGAACCGGTAATCCGTTCCCAACCATACACCTGCGGTAAATAGTGACACGTTGTCTCGACATTCAGGCGCTTTAAGTTATGATAGTCCCTTTCGACGAAGCGCTGGCCGGATTCAGATAGGGCCACGTTGAGGACAAAGGAAAGTTTTTTTTGATCCACGATGGTCTCGACCCGCGCTGGATGATAATAGGCACCGTGTTTTTCGAGGCGGATACGAATTGCTGAAATGTCCTGCGGCTTGATCTTGCGGCCAAGTCGTTGAGAAGCCGCCCGGGTGATGACGTCATAAGAACGGGCTTCCAGAAACGCTTGCGCGGCCCGGAAATAATCCGCATGGTTCACCGATGCGTCATCTGCCTTGAGTAAAGCATCCAGTCTCAGGGGCATGGGTTGCTGCCATATCGGGCTGTCTTTAGTGACAGGTTCTTTGCTGCGGGATGTAAAAAAGGAAAAGTGGGGCATGTTTCGTTTCAGAGGTTAGGAGTCAGAGGACAGAAAACAGAGGGCCGAGGACAGAATAAAATGAAAAAAATTTTGTGTCTTTTGACTTCTGTCATCTATCATCTGCCATCTGATTCCTTGAGTTTTTCAATTTCTTTTAATATATCCGGTGGCACCTCGTATCCCAGTTCGATTGCCCGCTCACAGTGTTCGATGGCTTCTTTTGTCTCTCCTTTTTCAAGATAGGCGATGGCAAGGTTGTTGTGGGCCGGCGCAAAATCCGGGTGTAGCGTTAAGGCTTTCAAATTGGATTCAATGCTTTCGTCGATCATGCCTTTCATCAAATAGGCGTTGGCCAGATTGGCAAATGCCTGGACATACCTGAAATTAAAGGTCGTCGCTTTTTCCAGCGCCTTGATGGCCTCGTCGAGGTTTCCCTTTTGAAGTTCGATAAAACCGATGTTGCCCCAGCCCTCGGAAAAACCGGGTCTGGCTTTTACTGCCGTTCGGTTTTGCCGCAGGCAACCGTTCAGATCGCCGCGCTGCAAAGCGATTCCGCCAAGGGCCACATAAGCTTCAGCCAGGCCGGGGCTGTTCTCAATGGCTTCATTGAGGTGTTTCTCGGCCTCATCATATTTTTTCTGGCCCATCAGGGCAACGCCCAGGTTGTAATGGGAATTACCGCATTCCGGATTTTGAGCGATGGCCTGCCGTTGCTGGACAATAAATTCATCCGCATCTTTGGCTTTTGTCATGGTATGGTTTCCTTCTGTCAGAATTCTTAGATTTAGATTATGCTATAAATTTCAGGTCATCAGAACAATGAAATGGCTTGTACAGGAAACATGAGAGTTTTTCAAGCGCTCAACACGGCACCCATCTTTTTACTTGACATCAATTTTGCTTTTAACTACCGTTTGAATACCCTTAATATTAAGACTTTACAGGGATAAAACAAGATGTATTTACCGTAAGGGGGCTATCATGAAAGCAGGATGTTATACCGCAATCATCACACCATTTATCAACAATGCCGTTGACTATGAAGGCCTGGAAAAACTGGCCGATTTCCAGATCCAAAACGGCATCACCGGCATTCTGGCTGTTGGGACCACGGGGGAAAGCCCGGTTCTCACATGGGATGAACATAATAAAGTAACCAAAACGATCGCCCAAAAGACCAAAGGCAAGTGCCTGTGCATTGCCGGTACCGGCAGCAACAATACCGCAGAGTCCCTGGCGGCAACCCGACATGCGGCTGAAGTGGGGGCCGATGCCGCATTGCTGGTGGAGCCGTATTACAACGGCCCCAGCTCTCTTGAAATTCGAAAAGAATACATTGCCCCGATCGCCGCGGCCTTTAAAGATCTCGACATTATCCCCTACGTCATTCCGGGCCGGACGGGAACCCAATTATTTCCGCCGGACCTGGCCCTGTTGTATAAAGAATACCCCAATGTCGGGACGGTAAAGGAAGCCACCGGCAGCATCGATAACATGAAGCGCACCCGGGAATGTTGCGGGCCTGATTTTATGATTTTATCCGGCGATGACGGCATGACATATGAAATGATGACGGACCCTCAAATCAAAGGCGCCGGGGTTATCTCGGTGGCGTCCAACGTGGCCCCGAAAGCCGTCACGGAAATGGTTCGATTGCTCAATGCAGACGACCCGTCTGAAGCCAAGTTGTTGATGCAAAAACTGGAGCCCCTTTTCAATCTGGTAACCGTAAAAACAACCGAGCAGACACCGTATGGCGAGGTGTCCTTCCGGGCAAGGAATCCGCTGGCCTACAAAGCGTTGATGTCCATTTTGGGCATGCCGTCAGGGATGTGCCGGCAGCCGCTGGGCAAATTGACGCAAAACGGTTTGCAAACCGTATTGGATGCCGTGCGCAAGGTGCAAACAACAGCGCCTGAAATCCTGCAGCCGGTGGCTGAATTTTTTAATGTGGACATCGGCGAGCGCCTTGAAAATGAAAAATACCTGGAAGGGCTGGCCTACAAATCCTACTAAACTGATTTAAAAACCATCATCTCTTGGCCAATGGCGGTGTTACAAACCGATGAAAAAGAGGTTTTGAGATGGCTTCAAGTTTCACTGCCTGTTTCTCATTTATCAGTAACTCCGGGCTTAAGTTTGAAATCGCCTTCCTGGAACAGCAGCCATTTAAGCCAACTCAAGCCAAATTTCAGCAGCTCGATTTCATCATCTTTGATCCGCTTAAGGACGGCTTCGTCCACCATGTAACGATCCAAAAACGAACTTTCAAAAACAAATTCCCGAAATTTATCGATGTTGTAGCTCACCAGAAAAAACATCTTCTTCGTCTTCTCGGTCAGCTGCATATTGGGCGGGAAGGATCGCTTGCGAACTAGCAGATCGGTCCACTCCGCATTGATTTCGTCATGCAAATCGACCCCTTGATCTTTGCGCCATTCTTTGACCGTCCAGAGTTTTTCTTCCTTGAACCCCAGGCAGTGGGGTTCATGTACAAAAAAATAGAACTCGTCTCCATCCGCATTTTCTTTGTGGCTCAGTGACGCAACACCCAGTGGATAATAGCGGCAGGTGGTTGGCCGGTTGTCGTAGACCAGGCACCCGTTTTCTTTGACAAAGGGGCACAGTTTACTGTCCGAATTCGTTTCTTCGTCTTCCAGAAACCTAAGCGTAATAACCGGCAGCCCGGTTTTTTCCAGCATTTGCGGCTCGGTATAAAGTGCTAAAAATTCCTCGGAATTCAGTAGCAGCTTGTTTTTAAGCTGAATGATGTCATAGGGCGTCAGGATGATATTAATATCCCGGCAGCATTGGGTGAAACATTCCACTCCCGGGTGGCACTTAAATTTAAACTGACTTTTAGGGCCAAGCCGAACCGGCTCGACATTGGCCATTCGTTCTGTATCGCTCATGCAAAATTCCTTTCCTATAAAACGATTACCCAAAGCGCCAACTTTTAGATTCAAATGGTCGCTTATATCTGAGGCAACGCACGATGTCAATAAATCGCGTTTATGATTCAACCTGAATCAGGATAATCCGCTCCACACGGTTACCATCTTTGTCTTTCGAAGAGAACTTATTTCTTGATTTATCACCTGAATATACTATATCCATAAGTGAGTCACCTGGATTTTGCACGAGTCCTCCAGAGGCGGACAAGTCGGAGGCTTTCATATTCTCATTAATTTTCATGCAAGCTTCAGGAATGAACATAAAGCATATTACGCATCAGATAAATTCTTGAATCGCGGAGGAGGATCCCATGCAATTAACTGTGACAGAAGCTGCAACATTAAAAGAAAAGCCGGATGAATCCAAGCTGGGTTTTGGGACCCTATTCACAGATTATATGTTTATTATGGATTACACGCCGGATAAGGGATGGCATTCATTGCGCATCGAACCTTACGCCCCCATGCCCCTGGATCCGTCCACCATGTTTCTGCATTATGCTCAGGGCGCTTTCGAAGGACTCAAAGCATACCGAACCCAATCCGGCAGCATTCAGCTTTTCAGACCCCAGGAAAATTTTAAACGTTTGAATCGCTCCTGCCGACGGCTGTGTATGCCTGAACTCGACGAGGACCTTGCGCTCGGCGCACTCAAACAGCTTCTCACAATGGAAAAAGACTGGGTTCCGGGGGCGCCGGAAACGTCGCTTTACATAAGGCCAACCATCATTGCAATGGACCCCTATCTGGGCGTGCGCGCTTCACATACCTATCGTTTTTTCATCATCCTTTCACCGGTGGGTGCCTATTATCCCGAGGGCTTCAGTCCGATCAAAATTCAGGTAACCCATGAATACGTTCGGGCGGTGCGCGGCGGGGTGGGCGAAGCCAAAACGCCCGGCAACTACGCCGCCAGCATCCTGGCCAGTGAAAAAGCCCACAAAGAGGGTTATTCGCAGGTGTTGTGGCTGGACGGTGTCGAGCAAAAATATCTTGAAGAAGTCGGTTCCATGAACATCTTTTTCGTGATTGACGATGAAATCGTCACCCCCGCGTTAAACGGCAGTATCCTGCCGGGAATCACCCGGGATTCAGTGATCCGGCTGGCCAAACACTGGAACGACAAAGTGTCTGAGAAAAAAATAAGCATCGACACGTTAATGCAGGCCCATGCTGACGGGAAACTGCAGGAAGTTTTCGGTTCCGGGACAGCAGCTGTTATCTCACCGGTCGGCGAGATCAAATACGGGGACCAGGTCATCAGCATATCCGGCGGCGAGGTCGGCCCGGTTGCCCTCAAATACTACAATGCCATCACCGACATTCAATATGGCAAGACCGAGGATCCACTGGGGTGGGTTGTTCAAGTTGCGTAGGTTCAGGGTTCAAAGGTTCAGGGGTTCTGTAATTTTTGGCACCAGATCGACAATTCGAACAAGTTCTTCGCCTTTTGATCCCGGGTTATCTGGATATTCAATTTTCAATAATTTGATAATAAACCTTTAAACCTCTGAACGTTGAACCCTAAACCTTTTACGATGGAGATTTAAATGCCTAAATCGGAGGTTGAAGACCATCTGCCCGCATTTGTTGCCAAAATGCAAAACGAAGGTCTGCAGCCGCTGGTGATCGACACCTTCGCTTATTACTACAATCAGGTGCTGAGCGGTGAAACCGGCCTGGTCTATGATCGCGAAATTCAACCGGTTGCGCTTAAGGATATCCAGGATTTTAATCACTTAAAAAAATACGCCGCTGCCGGTCAGCGCGCTCTGAAACATTGCGTCAGAATCGTTTTGAATGGCGGGCTGGGAACGACCATGGGGTTAACCGGGCCCAAGTCGCTGATTGAAGCCAAAAACGGAAAAAACTTTCTTGAAATTATTTTAAAACAGGCGGATCACAGCGGGGTTCAGCTGGCGCTAATGAACAGCTTTAATACCCACGCTGCAACCCGCGCGGCCCTATCCAAAATTAAACCTGCCCGAACGCCCCTTCAGTTTATCCAGCACAAGTTTCCAAAAATCCAGCAAAAAGATCTATCACCGACTGCCTGGCCAAAAAATCAGGCCCTGGAATGGAATCCACCGGGACACGGTGATGTGTACACCGCCCTTCATACTTCCGGGATGCTTGAAAACCTGCAAAAAAGCGGAATTCGGTATGCCTTTATTCACAACCTGGATAATCTCGGCGCCCAGATGGAATCATGGCTGCTGGGATATTTTGCGGAATGCGAATTCTCCTTTATGATGGAGGTGGCTGAAAAAACCCCGGCGGATATCAAGGGCGGGCATCTGGCCAAACACCGCAACGGGCGCCTGATTTTACGTGAAGCCGCCCAATGCCCGCAAGATGAAATAAAGGCATTTCAAGATATTACACGCTACCGCTTTTTCAACACCAATAACATCTGGATCAATTTAGAATCTTTGAAAACGGTGTTTGAAAAGGAACAGACCCTTCATCTCCCCATGATCCTTAACCCCAAAACAGTGGATCCCAGGAAGGCAAACAGCCCTGCCGTCTACCAGGTTGAGACCGCCATGGGGGCCGCTATTTCGCTTTTCGACGGTGCCACCGCAGTTCGGGTACCCCGATCCCGATTTTTCCCGGTCAAATCTTGCAATGATCTTCTGGCGCTGCGTTCGGATTGCTATGTCCTGGAAGATCGATATCAACTACGTCTGAATCCGAAGCGCTTGTCGGCCGGCAAACCGGAAACCGTCAAGATAAAACTGGATCCGAATTTTTATGGCAAAATAGATCTGCTGGAGCGACGATTTAAACATGGACTGCCCTCTCTGTTTGACTGTGAGTTCCTCAACATTGAAGGTGATGTCTATTTTGAAAGCGAGGTTACCATTCAAGGCAGGGTGTCGATCAAAAACACGCAGAGCACTCCGGCGGTGGTCAAAAAGGGATCCGTCATCAATAGCGATATGGCCTTCTGAGCTTCTAACTTAGTTGTCTGGAAGTCACGCTGAAAGGGTTATAATTCACCACAGCATAGGGCATAGCGCATGGCGCAAAGCGTAAAATATAGATTAAAATACTCTGCCCCTTGCGCTTTACCCAGTTCATCTGCAATCCACAATCAAACTATTCTCTTTCGCGAATCAAATATTGGATCGTGACCTTGTCCTTGAAACCTGGAGCCATTTTCAGAGACGGTGGTGTCAAAACCAGGTTGGCCGCAATTTCGCCTTTGCCACTTAATTTATCAAGCAGTACTTTTTCCGTATAAATCGTCGCAATTCCTTCAAGAATACGTTTGCCGCCTAAGATTTCAACATTAGAGGGAGTGATAACGGAATCCACCAGAATCAGATTGTTGGAAAGTGCGCCCACCCAATCGATTTGGACCGGTAATTCTCTTTTAATGGTTTCATCGATCATAACGTCCACTTCAGATGGCGTCACCTCTCGCAACACAATACCGGGCGGCAGGGAAATGCTATCAGAAGTAATTGTAAACGTATTGCGTCCAACGGCGGCTTTGCTCAAATCCAGCCGGACACCGACCTGGTCCGGTGTGACCGATTTAACCAGAGCACCCGATCCGGTTAAAACCAGACTAACGGATTTTGCCGAGGTGTAGACAATTTGGGTGCCGGCTGTCCGATTGATATAATCCACCGGGATATCGAGAGAAACCAGCGTATCCTGCCCTCGGGAAACACTGAACCAGATACCGGTAATAAATACGATGGACAGCATCGCGGCAGCCGCGATTTCAAGAGCTTCATTTCGAACGGCCCCTTTATTGACGGCTGCTGTACCCACATGCTCCTGTATGTTGTGCTCCAGCGTCCGTTTTTGCTTGATCTCCCGTAGGCGGTTTCCCTTGGCAACCAGCACATCGCCTCTTTCTTCTGATATAACAATGACCAGCGCATCCGATGCTTCGGCCAGTCCCAGAGCGGCTCGATGCCGGGTACCATAATGCGACGGCATATCCTCACGATCGGATAACGGCAGGATCGCACCCACGACCGTGATCTGATCTCCCTGAACAATGGCGGCACCATCGTGCACCGGATTATCGGGCCAGAATATACTGGCTATCATTTCTTTGGTGATCAGGCCTTTCCAGGGCGTCCCCCCCTGCACCGCGTCGCTTAAATCCTCCTTGCCCGGAAAAACGATCAACGCACCGCATTTGCGTGCTGCCATTTGGAATACGGTTTCGGCAATAATTTCCGTAGGCGTCGTAGCCGTTTTGTAGGACAGTCCCCAGAGGATGGATTTTAAATTTTTAGCCTGCAGTACCCGGCGGATTTCATTGCGAAACACAACTATGATGATAATGGCACCGACCGCCACAATGCCCTGGACAACCCAGCTGGTGACGATGAGTCCCAGGGAGATGGCAATTCGCTGCAGAAACCACAAAACGGTCATGCCCATGAGGACTCGAAAAACATTTGTCCCTCTGAAAAGAACGTAAAAACGAAAAAGAATATAGCTGTTTAAGCTGATATCAACAACGTCCTGCCATCGAATGGAGGATATGAATACAGCGAAATTTTCCATGGTGATTATTCCGTAACACTGAATCTTAAAACATACAGAATATTGCCGGTCTCATCGGTTATTTCTACCCGCCAGGGACCGATATCGGTTTCTCGCAGCTGAATGCTGCTATACGTTGACCAGCTGGGCGGCTTGAGCGTTAATCTAATTTTGGCGCTGGGTACATCACGATGATACCAGTTGTGGTGGATAATCGTTATTTGCGGCACCTCACTGAACGATGTAAAACAGACCGCTTTCTTTTGTTCGACAGAAAAAACGATAGTCGGGTTGCGGGGGGCGTTAGAAAAAATTTCTTCACACATCAGCGCCTGAAATAGTTTTAACTGGGGTGCATCGGCGCTGTGAGCATTTCTAGCAGACGGAAATGGCAGGAAAGGAAAAAGGTAAGCGGCAACAAAAACAACCAAAATAAACACGCATTGAAATCTCATAGCGGTTCGTCCCCATCCCATTAAAAGCCTATTGGCGCTACCGTTTATCTGGTATACTGTGGAACTTTATAATAATAATAAAATCAAAGCCTGATAAATCTTTAACTATTTCTTATGCTTATATTTTTTATTTTTCAAGAGGAAATTCTATATTTAGAATTAAACCCCCGTGCTCAAAGCGTTTGAATTCAGTTCAAAATTGCGCAGAACGACCCCTTGACACCGTTCGGTATAAATCTTAACAGAGGAATGTAAATTTAAATGCTTTTGCAAATTAACGACGATTTTTATATCTAATAAGCTGACAAAAAAAAGCAAATCACAACCTAATCCCCCATGGCCTCAAAACAATGACTCAAGACGACCAAATCGTTCAAGATCCCCCTTCGGGAACGCGCCTGGTGCGCTTTTGCGGAGACATGCAGACGTTAACCCTTAAATTGCAGCGTTCCCAATCCGGCACCGCATGGGTACGCACCAATATCGGTCACGCCAGTACAATCAGAGATGAAATTATCCAAGCGGTCGAAAAAAAGAAAACGCCCCTCGGAAAAGCCTGGTTTGACCTTCCCATGCAGCGTTTGGATGACCGGTGTTTTGTAGTGACGCTGCCGTTATGCGAGGCCGGTCATTTTGAAGCCAAATGCTATTTTCTGAAAGAAGGCGCGGTCCAACCGACCTGGCCGCCGGGGCCGAACATAGCCGTTAACGTAGAATCGGCCGATGCCTGTTGCGCCAGCACCATTTACAATGCCTTTGTGCGGCAATTCGGTCCCAATAAAGCCGGTCGCCAGGTACTTGAACCATCTGAGACGCAGTGCGTTCAGAAACTGGACAAAAGCGGTTATACCGTTATTCCGCCTTCGGGGACCTTTCGTGACCTGATCGGAGAACTTGACTTTATTATCGGTGAGCTCGGGTGCCGCATGCTTTTGCTACTTCCCATCCATCCCACCCCCACAACCTATGGACGCATGGGAAGATTCGGCAGCCCTTACGCCGCCTTGAGCTTTACAGAGGTTGATCCCGCCCAGGCGGCATTCGATCCGCATGCCACGCCGCTGGAGCAATTTATCGAACTGGTGGACGCTGTGCACCTGCGCAATGCCAAAATCCTGATCGATATTGCCATCAACCACACCGGCTGGGCCGCGCGCCTGCATGAAGCTCATCCGCAATGGCTGGTCAGAAGCCCTGAAGGCCGTATCGAAGTGCCCAGCGCCTGGGGCGTTGCCTGGGAAGACCTGACGAAATTAGATTATTCACAACCCGAACTGTGGCACTACATGGCAGATGTTTTCCTCAAGTGGTGTCGGCGGGGGGTGGATGGTTTCCGCTGTGATGCCGGTTATATGATACCGCTGGCGGCCTGGCGCTACATCGTTGCCAAGGTGCGGGCGCAATTTCCGGAAGTGATTTTTTTACTCGAAGGTTTGGGCGGCAAAATTTCAGTGACCCGCGAGCTGTTAAACAGGGCCAACTTAAATTGGGCTTATTCAGAGCTCTTTCAAAATTATGACCGCGGTCAGATCGAACATTATCTGCCCGAAGCCATTGATATTTCTGGAACAGACGGCATAACGGTGCATTTTGCCGAAACCCATGATAATCCCAGGCTGGCAGAGCAATCCGAAACCTACGCCCGCATGCGAACCGCCCTATGCGCTCTGAGTTCCCTTAACGGTGCCTTTGGTTTTGCCAATGGCGTGGAATGGCTGGCCACAGAGAAAATAAACGTCCACGATGCGCCTTCTTTAAACTGGGGTGCAGCATCCAACCAGATCGCCGCAATTCGGCGCTTGAATCATCTGCTGAAAGTTCATCCGGCGTTTCATGCAGAGGTCGCCTTAAGCATGCACCAGCAAAAGGACGGTAATTTTATTGTCTTGCTGCGACACCATCGCAACTCTGAAAAAAAACTGTTGATCATTGTCAATTTAGACCCTGACAAGCAGACGACGGCCGCGTGGGACGCGAGTACAACAGGTTTTGTAGAACCCCCATTTTATGATCTGCTCAGCGGCGCGTCGGTCGCACCCGAGGAATCTGATAAATTGCACAGCCTGTTGCTGGAACCCGGCCAGGTGCTGTGTCTTTCAGCACGGGCAGAAGATTTACAGCAAGCTCAGCAGTATCCTGAACAGCCCTTCTCGCTGCCCGAGCGAATTGAACAGCAGCGCATGTCTGCCAAAGCCCTGGAGGTGGTTTCATTTTACCGGGGTATTGGCCATTTCGCTAATTTTGATCCATTCCAGGCGGCTCAACAGCTAAAAGAAGATCCGCTGGCGTTTTGCAAGCAGCAAGTTTCCTCCGGCCGACCACCCGGAGTCATCACATGGCAGTGGCCGCAGGATTTGCGGCGAGAAGTCATGATCCCGCCGGATCATTTTTTGCTCATTCGCGCCGATAGCGCCTTTCGGGTCCTTATGGCCGCCGGGGACCGGACCCTCGCCTCGGAGACCAGCCTGCCGACAGCAGACGAAAACCATTTCGTCCTGTTTTTGCCACCGGCTATTCCGCAAACCCTAAAACCGTGCACCCTTTCATTGTCGGTCTACGATCAGGCTGAACGACCGGGCTGTCGACATGAAGAGGCCCGCGTGCTGTTGCTGCCCCGCTCAAAGGACATGCGCATCAAACAAACGTTTAACCATTCCGAACTGCTCGCCGAGGATTTTACCTTTCTGGGAACCAACGGCCGCGGGGCAATGCTGCGCAGCCCGGTTTCCTGGGGCAAGCTGACCAGCCGCTATGACGGTTTGCTGGCGGCTAATCTGAATCGGCAATTTCCTGCAGATCGCTGGATCATGTTCAGCCGCTGCCGGGCCTGGGTGGTTTTTCAGGGTTACTCAAATGCCCTTAATATGGATTGTCTGGAAAGGTTCCGGACATCGGCAGACGGCAGCGGATTCTGGCAATATCATATCCCCACCGGTCAGGGTGAACATGTACTGCTGACCGTCCGGATGACAATGATTGCAGACCAAAATTCGGTCGCATTGCGCTTTTTTCGTCATCCGGCCGAAGATCTGCCTCAAAGATTGGCGGATTGGGAACCCGTGGAAATCATTTTGCGGCCGGACATTGAAAGCCGTATTTTTCACGCGTCCACCAAGGCCTACCAGGGGCCACAAGATCGGTGGCCACAGGCGGTGAGTGCTTTTTCCGATGGCTTTGATTTCACCCCCGACGCCGACCACCAACTCAGGATCCAGATGGATCAGGCTGCCTTTGTGCCGGAACCGGAATGGCTTTATACGATTCACCGGCCACAGGATGCCCGGCGGGGCCACGATCCGAATTCAGACCTGTTCAGTCCCGGATACCTGTCCGTTTATGTAGAAGGAAATCAGACCGTAAACCTGTGGGCCACTGTCGGCTCCTCAAAAGAGGTATCGCAAGCAAATCCGCCTGCTGCGGATTCGATGGCCGAGCCTGCTTTAGCAGAAAGCGAAACCAAAATAGCGGCCACCGAAATGTTGAAAAACGCTTTGGACCATTATGTCGTCAGGCGCAGTGATTTGAAATCCGTCATCGCCGGTTATCCCTGGTTTCTGGACTGGGGACGGGATGCCTTAATCTTTGCGCGCGGGCTGGTGGCCGCCGGCAAAACGGCAGATGCCCGCGATATTCTCATCCAGTTTGCCCGGTCTGAGAAAAACGGCACCCTGCCGAATATGATTCAAGCCGAAAATGACGCCAACCGCAATACATCCGACGCACCGCTCTGGCTGATCAAGGCCTGTGCTGATTGGGTCAAAGCACAAGATGAACGTCAATTGCTCGAATCCGATTGCGGGGGACGCTCTGTGCGACAGATCCTGTTTTCCATCGGCCAATCCTTAAGCAGCGGCGCGCCCAACGGTGTGCACATGGACCCGGAAACCGGATTGATCTTTAGCCCGACCCATTTCAGCTGGATGGACACCAACCATCCGGCCGGTACCCCCCGCCAGGGATATCCGATCGAAATCCAGGCCCTGTGGTACGCGGCCCTGATCTTTCTGGCCGAAATAGATCCGGCTGAAACCGGCCGGCAATGGCAACAGCTGGCCAAACAGGTTCAAAACTCGATCCAAAAGTATTTCTGGCAGCCGGAATTCGCATTTTTATCGGATTGTCTGCACAGCGCCCCCGGCCAGGCGGCCCAGGATTCAATTGCCGACGATGCCCTGCGCCCCAACCAGCTGTTGGCCATCACGCTGGGCGCCATCGATGATACGGTCAAATGCCAGGGCATCCTGGCCGCCTGTGAAACGCTTCTGGTCCCGGGTGCCATTCGCAGCCTGGCCGATCGACCGGTTCGACATGAGATTAAAATCCTTCACCGGGGAACACTCATCAACGATCCCCGCCATCCCTACCGTGGAAGATACGAAGGGGACGAAGACACCCGGCGCAAACCGGCCTATCATAATGGCACGGCCTGGACCTGGTTGTTTCCTTCCTTTTGTGAAGCATGGGCTATGACCTACGGAGAGGAGGGCAAAGCCACCGCTCTGGCCTGGCTGTCCAGCGGGGCGCAGCTTATGGAACACGGCTGCCTGGGTCATATTCCGGAAATTTTAGACGGCGATTATCCCCACACCCCGCGCGGATGTGATGCCCAGGCCTGGGGAGCAAGCGAATTGTTGCGGGTCTGGCTCAAGCTGGAGAAAAATAATAATTAAGGGATTGAGGGATTATAGCGGGTGGTCGGTGACTCGGAACATTAATATGAAAAGCGGTATAAATTGATGTTCATCGCCGATTTTAATTCCAGGATCTCTAAATTCCTGAATTCCTAAATTATTAGGGATATATTGATTTTTCTCACATTAGGCTTTATTCTTCTGTAACTCGGCTGCAGGAGTTGCTCGCATGGGGTGAACCCAGGACGGCGATGCCGGCAGCATAAAAAATTAAGGATTTCGATTGTATGAAAAATTATCAAACATTTCACGTGATCCCAAGTATACCCGAACCCCTTCAATTTCTCGAAATCCTCTCCCGCAATATGTGGTGGAGCTGGAATAAAGATGCCATCGAACTTTTTCGTCGTATGGATCCGCCGCTTTGGGTTGAGGCCGGCCGCAACCCGATTTTTTTCTTATCGATGATTTCACAAAGCCGCTTCGAAAAACTGGGAAAGGATAAGGGTTATCTTGCCCACTTAAAAGAAGTCCAAAAACAATTTCAAAGTCGGGTCCTGGACTCGACCGACCGCGCTGAAACGGTTTTGGGGCCCGGGCAGACGATTGCCTACTTCTCCATGGAGTTCGGCATTCATGAAAGCCTGCCGCTGTTTGCCGGTGGCCTGGGCATTTTGGCCGGTGATCATTTGAAAGCGGCATCAAATCTGAATCTTCCGCTAACCGGTGTGGGGCTCATGTATCGCCACGGATATTTTCGCCAGTACCTCAATCATGATGGCTGGCAGCAGGAAGCCTATCCGGAAACCGACCTCTATGATCTTCCGGCTGAGCGGGTGCAAGATGATGCGGGTAATGAATTGCGAATCGCGGTTGCCGGACCGCAAGGCCCTATACATGCTGTTGTCTGGAAAATGATGATCGGGCGCATTCCACTTTACCTGCTGGATACCAATATTCTTGAAAACCCCCAGCCGTATCGCGAAATCACATCAAGGCTTTACGCCGGTGATCAGAAAACACGTCTGGCCCAGGAGGTGTTGCTGGGAATCGGCGGAATGCGCGCCCTAGCAGCTATAAACATCCAGGTTAACGTCCTGCATATGAACGAGGGGCATTCTGCTTTTGCCAGCCTGGAACGCCTGGCGCAAATAATGGCCAATCAAAATGTTGACCTTAAAACCGCACTTGAGATCGTGCCGCGCACAACCGTCTTTACCACTCATACGCCGGTAGCCGCTGGGCATGATGAATTTCCGGCCGAGCACGTTCTGCCGTATTTAAAACCGCTGGAGAAAAAATTGGGAACGTCGGCACCGGAAATTTTATCCTGGGGGCAACCTGTTGGATCCGTTTCCGAAGCGCCGTTGTCGATGTTCATCCTGGGATTGCATCTGGCATCCTATTGCAATGGTGTCAGCCGGTTACACGGGTCTGTGGCCCGGCGCATGTGGTCGCATGTCTGGCCGCATCGACCGGTTGAAGAAGTTCCCATAACCCATGTTACCAATGGCATTCATATATCATCGTTTATTTCTCAGGAATTTACCAATCTTTTCGGGCGCTATCTCGGGTCGGACTGGTACATGGGTTCTCGCAAACCTGAAAATATCAAACATATCGATGATATTTACGACGAGGAGCTGTGGCGCAGTCATGAATTGAACCGCTCGCGTCTGGTGCGCACCTGCCGGGAACAACTTGTCAAACAATATGCGCGCCGCAACGCACCGCGAAATGTGATTGAGACCCTCCAATCGGTATTGGACCCGAATGTGCTTACCATCGCTTTTGCCAGACGTTTTGCGACCTATAAGCGTGCTTATTTGTTATTTCAGGATCCCCAGCGCCTGGAAGCGATCGTTAACTCGCAAAAATACCCGGTCCAGTTTGTCTTTGCCGGCAAAGCCCATCCGAAAGACAATGAAGGTAAAGACCTCATCAAAAAGCTTTTTCAGTTTGCCAGCAAACCGGAGCTGCGTGATCGAATTGTTTTTCTTGAAGATTACGATATGCATCTGGCCCGTCATCTGCTGCAGGGCGCCGATGTATGGCTGAACACCCCCCGGCGACCCCTTGAGGCCTGCGGTACGTCCGGCATGAAAGCGGCCATTAACGGGGTGTTGAATGTCAGTATTCTCGACGGATGGTGGTGTGAAGGCTATACGGAGGAAAGAGGCTGGCGCATCGGAAACGGTGAGGAATACGAGGATCGCGGCTATCAGGATGCCGTTGAAAGCCAGGCGCTGTATAATGTTATGGAAAATGAAGTGATCCCCTGTTTCTATGATCGCAAAAACGGTGATCTCCCCGGCAACTGGTTAAAAATGATGAAGGCCTCGATGAAAATGGCGATGGAAACGTATTGCAGCATTCGCATGGTAGCCGAGTATGAAAAGCGTTTCTACGTTCCCGCTGCCAAACGTTATGAGACCCTGCTTGCCAAGCAGACCGAGGAAGCGAAAAATTTGACCGCTCAGGCAAGCCGGCTGCGTTCGCTCTGGAAAAACATTGAAGTCAAGCCGCCGGTGAGACACGCTCAAGGGCCCTGCCGGGTGGGTGAAAAATTCGACATCACATCGGAAATCAATCTGGCAGAACTCAATCCCGATGAGGTCGATGTCGAGCTTTACTACGGCCAGATGAAATCTTTAGAGGATCTGGATGCCAGCAAATCGGAACAAATGCTTGTTCTGGAAGACCGTGGTAACGGACAGTTCCTTTACAGCTGCTCTTTAAATTGCCAGAGTTCGGGTCGCTTTGGTTTTACAGTTCGCGTCACCCCCCGGGGTGATGGGCGCGTAAAATCGACGCCCGGGCTGCTGACATGGGCCTAAGCGACGATGTTAATCGTTAAGAAAGCATGAACCGCATGAATGACGTTTCCTGCAACCCGCGGGTGCTGGTTGTGACCCCCGAGGTAACCTACTTGCCAGACCGCATGGGCGGCCTGGCCTCCTTTTTTACGGCCAAAGCCGGCGGGTTGGCCGATGTGTCGGCAGCCCTGGTGACGGCCTTATTTGAACAGGGCGCTGATGTGCACGTGGCCATCCCGGACTATCGGTCTATTTTCAGCGACGGCCTGGCACCGGTTCTCAGAAAGGAATTTCGTACGATCCGCAGAAAAATGCCCGATGACCGCATCCACCTGGCCGAGGATCGCGCTTTTTATTATGTGAACCGCGTTTATTCTGCTTATGGTGAGGAAAACATCAAGCTGGCGTTAGCGTTTCAGCGGGAGGTCATCAACAACATTGTTCCCCGGGTACAGCCCGACCTGATCCACTGCAACGATTGGATGACCGGCTTGGTTCCGGCCATGGCCAGGCAGATAGGCATCCCCTGTCTTTTCACCATTCATAATGTGCATACGGTCAAAACCACCCTGGCCTATATCGAAGACCGCGGTATCGATGCCGCCTATTTCTGGCAAAATTTATATTTTGAAAACATGGCCAATCATTATGAAGCGGCCCGGGAGACCAATCCGGTGGACCTGCTGACCAGCGGCGTATTTGCCGCCCACTTTGTCAATGTGGTTAGTCCCAACTTTTTAGCGGAAGTTATCAACGGTCGCCATAATTTTGTCTATCCCCCCCTGAAACGGGAACTGGCAAATAAAGTAGCGGCCGATTGCGCCGCGGGCATACTCAATGCGCCCGACCCTTCCTTTAATCCCGTAACAGACAGGGAATTGGTACAAAATTACAGCCCCAAAAATTTTGTATCCGGCAAAAAAGCCAACAAAGCCTTTCTTCAAAAAAAATTGGGACTCATCCAGGATGATGCGGCCCCGGTGTTTTTTTGGCCTTCGCGCCTGGATCCGATTCAAAAGGGCTGCCATTTGCTGGCCGACATTTTTTACAAGATCCTTTCAACCTATTGGAAACAAAATCTGCAAATCATCTTTGTCGCCAACGGGGATTATCAGGCGGTCTTCAGGGATATTATCAATTTTCACGGTCTGGAAAAACGTGTCGCGATTTGCGATTTTGATTTCCGTTTGGAACATCTGGCTTACGGCGCAGCCGATTTCATATTGATGCCCTCAAGTTTTGAGCCCTGCGGACTGCCCCAGATGATCGCGCCCATTTACGGCGCCCTGCCGGTTGCTCACGACACCGGCGGGATCCACGACACCATCGTTGATCTGGACACGATCGGGGACCAGGGAAATGGTTTTCTTTTTAAAACCTTTGACTCCAACGGCCTTTTTTGGGCCATCGAGCAGGCCATGAATTTTTACAACCTGCCGAAAACCATCAAAAATCAGCAGATCAGGCGAATTATGAAAGAAAGTGCCGAAACCTTTACTCACGCCAATACCGCGCGTCAATACATTGCACTATACGAACGGATGCTCGAGCGTCCGCTGATCGTAGAAAATATGCCCAATCCGGACGCTTGCAAAACAAACTTCAACCAGGTAGCGTAAAACAATTCAAACGTTTTTTTCTACAACCACTTATGCCCCACTTCCATATATCGGAACACTATTATGGAAAACGGTATAAATATGACCTCACATAAACCAGATGGTAATCAGCAAGATCAGATCAATCTGGCGCTCCAGCGTCTGATGAAAAGCGACCCGTATTTAGCGCCTTATCAAAACATCATTTCCCGGCGCCTGTCGAAAATTGCTCAAACCCGACAGCGGCTGACCCGGGGACACGCATCCCTGGCGGACTTTGCTTCCGGACACGAATACTTTGGTCTGCATTTTGAGGACGATCAATGGGTTTTTCGCGAATGGGCCCCCAATGCCGCGGAAATGTTTTTGATCGGAGATATGTCCGGCTGGCAGGAAAAAGCGGAATTTGCCCTCAAGGCCCGCGATGACGGGATCTGGGAAATCCGCCTGGCAGCCGAAAAGCTTCAGCACGGCACTTTGTACCGCTTGCGCATACACTGGCCCGGCGGTGAAGGGGATCGTATCCCCGCTTACGCCCGGCGCGTAGTTCAGGACCCCCAATCGCTCATATTCAACGCCCAGGTCTGGCGGCCGGATTCACCCTATCAATGGCAGTGTAAGGATTTTCGGCGCGCTTCAGATGCACCCCTGATATATGAAGTTCACATCGGCATGGCCCAGGAAACGGCTAAAATCGGATCGTATTCAGAATTTACTGAAAATATTCTGCCCCGGGTGGCAGCCACCGGATACAACACGCTGCAGATCATGGCCATTCCGGAGCATCCCTATTACGGGTCCTTCGGTTACCAGGTGTCGAGCTTCTTTGCGGCATCCTCACGATTTGGCACCCCCGAAGATTTTAAAGCCCTGATCGACGCAGCCCACGCGTCCGGGCTGGCCGTTATGATTGATCTGATCCATTCTCATGCCGTCTCCAATGAAGTTGAAGGCCTCAGCCGCTTTGACGGCACCCTGTATCAGTATTTTCATGCAGGTCCGCGCGGACACCACGAACTGTGGGATTCGCGTTGCTTTGATTACGGCAAGCATCAGGTGTTGCATTTTCTGCTTTCCAATTGTCGCTTCTGGCTGGATGAATATCAGCTGGACGGCTTTCGCTTTGACGGCATCACCAGCATGCTTTATTTGCACCACGGCCTGAATAAGGCCTTTACATCTTACGACGATTATTTCAATGAGCAGGTGGACGAAGAAGCGCTGGTCTATCTGGCGCTGGCCAACGAAGTCATCCACGAGGTCCGCCCGGATGCCATCTCGATAGCCGAAGATGTCAGCGGGATGCCGCAACTGGCGGTTGCGGCTGAAAACGGTGGCTTCGGATTTGATTTTCGCTTTGCCATGGGGGTACCGGACTTCTGGATCAAATTGATCAAAGAAGTATCTGATGAGCACTGGCCCATCAAACACCTGTGGCATGAGCTCACCAATCGGCGCAGCGATGAAAAAACCATCAGCTATGCCGAATCCCACGACCAGGCCCTGGTGGGGGACCAATCCATCATTTTCCGATTAATCGGTGCCGACATGTATGACCACATGCACGTGGATTCTGAAAATATGAAAGTGGCTCGTGGAATGGCCCTGCAGAAAATGATCCGACTGGTCACACTGGGCACTGCCGGCAACGGTTATTTGAATTTTATGGGCAATGAATTCGGGCATCCGGAATGGATTGATTTTCCGCGGGAAGGCAACAACTGGTCATATCATTACGCCCGCCGGCAGTGGCACCTGGTCGACGATCCACATTTAAAGTATCAATTTCTGGCTTGCTTTGACCGTGATATGATTGGGCTGGCCAAATCCCGCCATCTGTTGGATGGCGACGATCTGCATCTGCTTTACGAGCACTCCGACAACAAGATCATCATATTTAAGCGGGCCGCTCTGTTGTTTGCCTTGAACTTTCACCCCCAACAGTCCTATCCCGACTATCGCTTTGATGCCCCGCCGGGCACCTACCGTATGCTGCTTTCCAGCGATGACCCGCAATACGGCGGTCATAGCCGCCTGATATCCGGCCAGGAGCATTTGACTCTGCGGAAAAAGGGCACCGATGGAGAAAATCATTTTTTAAGCCTTTATTTACCCAGCCGAACTGGAATTGTTTTACAGTATTTTACCTGATCGATCGGTCCTCTGTCACCCTTATACCGCTTTCCATATTAATATTCCGAGTCACCGACCACCCGCAGAGCGGGTGGCTTGGATTTTTGCGCCATTAGCGAAAAAACCAAAGGCACGGTAGTGCCTTAATCGGTGCGGGTGTAACCGGGTGCAAAGCACCCGGTTAAAAACACCTAACTACGGAATTGGGGTATAAGTGGTTGTAGAAAAAAACGTTGGATTAACGGAACGTTTTTTTGACAACCACTATAATGAGGCCGGCATCCATCCGCACTGCAAACGCCTCCAATCTCCTTACAATCCGCAAAGGCGCCTTGCGCTTATTCACCCTCATGGTCGTAAACATTGCAGATGCAGCACAGAAAAGTGGCTGTTTCGGTGTCACTGATGTTTTTCATGCCATGGGGTTCCAGGCTGGGAACATAAATGACATCACCGGCACCGCAAACCGTTTTCTGGACGATTTCATCGGTTTGGGAATCAAACTGGTAGCATTCGAACCGGCCGCTTAAGATATACATGGTCTGGTGATAAAAATGATTGTGGATGGGGATCTCACCGCCGGGCCGGGCCGTAAAAAACCGCAGACCGTACTCGGGGTACCCGCTGCCGTCATCACCGTGCTTTGACAGCCAGCGAATGCTGATGCCCTTAACATCGAGTTGCTGACCCCGATAGGGAAATTTTTTTATCTGAACGTCCTCGCATTCTTTCCAGTTTAAAACTTCCATTATGACCTCCTAAGAAGAGCTTCGCGGCTTCAGCCAAACATAAGTCATTGGCAGCTGTCTCAGCTGAGCTATAACTCAATTGGGGGTTATCTGTTATTCGTTATTGGGTTATTAGTTTAGCAGAAATTGGGTTATATGTTACATTTTTTTTAATATGTTAGGCGTACTTTTTGTAAATTTTAAGCGGAAAAAATTGCGACGCGACACGATTTCCGATATACTATATTTAACTTATCGAACGCTTTTTTTAGTATCGAAACTAAAATGACAAAAAATTATGGGGGCAGCCGCCGCATGCATGTTGCGCGAAATGCGATGATGGCCGCATGGATACTGACAAGCGCCCTGATTATCAGTTGCAGTGATAAAAAAGCAATTGATTTCGGAACGTTTGAATCCGGCAGCTATTCCAATACGTTTTTTAATCTGATGCTCAGCATTCCGGATTCCTGGCATGTGCTGGATCAGGAATCGCGCCTTGAAATAATGAAACGCGGGAGTGAAATTGTCGCCGGAGATAATAAAAGCTTAAAGGCTGCCATCAAAGCCGCGGATTTGCAAAGCATAAATTTATTAACCGCCTATGAACATCCACCCGGGGCGGCTGTTGCCACCAATCCGGGGATCATGCTGATTGCAGAAAAAGTAACGCATGCACCGGGCATCAAAAGAGGCAGCGACTACCATTACCATGCGAAAAAACTGATGAAAATGAGCCGCATGAAGGTTTCTTATCCGCAAGAGATATACGAAAAGAGCATTGATGGGGTCTCATTTGACATCATGGAAACCGAAATCACCATGGGGCCGGGTGTCGTTATCCGGCAGATACAATATGCGACCATCATGAAGGGATATGCCCTATTGATGGCGCTGACCTATCAGGACGAATCTGGCCACAGCCAGTTGGAAGAGATCGTTGAGACATTAACATTTAACTAAAACTTAAAATGACGACGGCCAAATCCCGCCTTGAAATCATTTGGTCGATTGAACGGACGCGTAAAATTATTAAATCATCACGTATATGAGCGCAATGCTGGCATCAAAAAGCCGGTATTGAATTAAGATTTTAGAGGCTACTGGGGGAATAAAATGATGCGACAGGTTTGTAACCGGCAGGGGCGCATGATTAACCCCTTTCAGGCGAGCTTGTTTTTCGCTGCCTTGCTTTTGTTTATTTTCACCGTTGTTTATCGCATGGTTAAGAGTGATAGTTTCAGCACCGCCGTGGCAACCCTGGTCGAGTCCCTTTTGATGGTTGCTTTTTTTATTTTTCTCGGAATCGTTATCGCTTATCTGCTGTACTTCCTTCATGAAAGAATCCGACAGGGGTCAAGCCGTCCTCAGGCTTACCATCTCTTGGGTGAC
>Ga0265303_10000448_pt1 | contig 23218 bp, 18 predicted proteins | sample Helome_2_FD_192494 | JGI IMG/M metagenome (GOLD analysis project Ga0265303, IMG submission 192494) | Marine sediment microbial communities from subtidal zone of North Sea - Hel_20160317 (Illumina Assembly) | ecosystem: Environmental > Aquatic > Marine > Subtidal zone > Sediment ... | reverse complement strand
GTATACAAAAAGACGGCTTAAGCCATTCCGCCATTAAAACAGTAAGGCGGGCATGTTATTTCATGAACCCGCAAAGCAGGATTTCACATCTGATCTTAAGTCCATTGTTAGACGGAAAGTTTTGCTCCCAAGACTTCAACAGCAGCGGAATGAATTATTAGCAGCGGAATCGTGCACTGTCTGAATGCATTAGGGAGCGTTGCGAAAGAACAGCCAGCAACCTCAAAGGGGTTTATGGAGTCGATGTTAATTTTGCACGTAACGGTTATTTTAAATATGACTCTTGTTCTTTGGTTACGCCCCCTTAAGCATGAGTTTGCACGATGCAGTCGCTAATGATTCACGCAGCGACTGAATCATCAAAACTGCCCGAACCCTCAATAAATTAATTGTGTTCAATAGACGATTGCAGAAAATTTGCCCGAATGATAGGTCGCGGCCAGATATTTGGGATGAACAGCACTTAAACATTTGGGTATGCTCACCGTGATTGTTGAACCCCAAATATCGGGCCACAGGCACCTTAGAATTCATATCGCCGTTCAATAAATGACTTGGCCACGAGTATTTTAAGCCCTAATTCGAAAACCTACGTTAAACCGACGCTCCTCTGCTTTGTCTTTCCAGGGCATCCACTTTTTTGACATAACCCTGGATATCGCATTTGCGCTCCAGCCCGGATGCGGCCATATACCGGATTTTGCCGAAAATCGGTCGCTCGAACCAGGCTCGGTCGTGAACCCCGAAGACCCAGGCCACGCCGGTGTACGAGTTGGCATCCCGGCCGTCGAGAAAATATTTGTTGTTGATGGCCAGGGTCGTTTTAAAAGCCTGTTCCGGGGTTTGAGACCATTCCAGAATTTTTTTGCCCCAGTACATGCGCATGTAGTTGTGCATGAATCCGGTGGATGCCATCTCGCGCATGGCCGCATTCCAATAATCATCGTGGGTCTTAGCATTTTCAAGCTGCCGGCGCTTGTAAGTATGCTCGCGTTTGTCTTTTTTATGCTCACTCAACGTCTTTTGCGCCCAGTTCGGCAGGCATTGATAAGAATCATAGTCGGGCGTGTAATAAACAAAGTTCATCGCCAGCTCACGGCGCACAACCAGTTCTTCTAAAAAATCCTCCCGGGCTTCCTTGAGGCGTTTGTCGCTGTCTGGCACCTTCAACGCCAGGTACAAGGGAGAAATCTGGCCGAAATGCAAATATTTGCTCATGTGGGAGACATCATCGGTTTGGGGCTGGTTACGATTTTCAACGTAGTTTTTAAACCGCAGGCGCAAAAAGTCGGCAAAAATCTTACGCGCCTGCGCAGTACCGCCTCTAAAAAACCGGCTGACGGGTAAAACATCGCGATCAATCGACATTTTCTTCAAAACGGCGTTGATGTCATTTAAATTGATGCCCTTGATCCTTAGCTGCAGCGACGATTTCTTTATTCTGGTGGGCTTGAATTCAACCAGATAATTGCTCAGATGCCTGTGGATTTTGGGGCGTATGGTGCGGGCTGCATACTCGGCTTTTTCGGAAACAACCTGCAGCGGCACGACGACATCGCTTTCGATTTGAACCACCCGGCATCCGGCGTCTCGGGCGACTTTTTTGCGCCACTGCCGTTGATGCCGAAGGTAGCCGCAATCACACACAATCAGGGATGCCTTTTGGCCGGTGGCAAGGACCACATCAGCCGGATGGCCTTTTTTGACGATCATTTTGATGCCGCGCTTGCCCAGCACAGTATTCGTCTCCTGAAGCCCCTCGAGCATAAACGTGTAATGCCGCAAATTGGCTTCCGGGTAATCGTCCATCAGCCCGAAGACCACCAAAACACCCTGCCCCATTTGGTTGGCCTGCTGCACCGCAAATTCCAGGGCGTGGTTGTATTCGGCCCGTTGGGACTGCTGCATCCAATAGAGCACAAAGTCACCCTGTCGCAAATCTTCATCGTTCAATGACTGAATCCGTGAATCGTGGATATCTTGAGGTTTCATATGCTTACCGTCTATTGTAACGTTATGGCCTATTTTTTTGAAGCGGCATCGAGTTTCTTTTGCAGCTCAAGCCAGTCGTTGAGCTCCAGCAGCGTTTGAGAAAGTTGATAGCGGCCGCCGGCAAATACACCGTAATCTCCCCCGCCGGCCATCGACGAGGCAAAACGGATCGTGTTGGAATAGAACAACCAGGTGGAGCTCCACTTTTTTTCAATGGCTTCGTCATAGGGGTTGTCCTGCCGGTTGGCCAGGCCGCGCTTCCAGATGTCCTGCATGATCCGGGTGGCGGTCAGCGTTTGGGCATTGGTTTCTTTGATGGTATTTTCAAGGCGTTGCCAGTGACCATTGACCCAGGAGGTATCATGGCAATTGAGGCAGGCCGCCTGCATGGCTTGCTTGCGGGCTTCCATTTCTTTTTCATCGATGAGGTATTTTGATGCGAAGCCACCGTCAAGATCGGTCGGCAGGGGTAAGCCGTCTTTGTTGCGGATAATGCTGGTATCGGGTTTTAGGGGGTGCGGATGGGCGTAAATCAGTCCTAGAATGCGCCAGGGCAGCCGATTGTTCATCTGATGGGTTCTTTCAACCACCACCTCATCATCGGTGTTGACCAATAGACTGATATGACAGGTGGCGCAGGTGGGGGCTGTAAAATCTTGGCCGATGGTCCAAGGCACAGACTTGAAGTCCCAGTCGGCATGTTTGCTTGAATAGATGTTGCCGTGTTTGCTCGCGGCATAGACCTTATATGCCGGCACGTCGGGTCCCACATGGCACTCTTTGCAGGTATAGGGCTTGCGTGCTATTTCAATCGAAAAGGAGTGTCGGGTGTGGCAGGCCGAGCAGGCGCCCATGCTACCGTCCAGGTTAATGCGTCCCACGCCCTGATTGGGCCAGCCTTTAATAATAGGAAATTCCAATTCACCGGCGGCTTCAGTGTCACGGGTTTCACTGCCGGCCAGCACCAGTTTGGTACCATGGCAGTAAAGGCACGCTTCGGCCCGGGTGGCATCGTTGGCGGACGACTGCGTCATTTTCCCGTTTACGAATTTTGTTGCCGCCAAAATGGCATGCTCATGCTTTTGATGGAGGCTGTTATTGGCCAGATTCCCATAGGCATGCGCCATGATATTTTTAGCATATTGCTCTCTTTCGGTTGCATGACATGTCTGGCAGTCATCAGGGCTGACCACTACATGAACGTCGTAGCCATTGTGCTCAAATGTGTCCGCATGGGCTTTGGGTCTTAGCGTATGGCACTCAGCGCAGCCCACCACAACGGTTTGCAAACCTTCTGGAACCGTCGTGCTGGAAACTTTGCGGGCGACGCCTTTCACCGCCATGGCTTTTTGGGGGGTAACCATGGCGTGGCGGCTTTGTTGCCAGCCGCTAACGATGCCCGGATGAATCGATGAATGGCAATCGATGCATTCGGCACTGGCTTCGCTGAGCGGCAAGTCATCTGCCGAAGCAGGGCTGTTGATCAGCAAACACGTGCAGGACGTCAGGATGAACAAAAAACACTTCATATAAAGCTCCTTTTGGATGAATTAGAAAGGCTTTTGGAGGTTAAAGGCAGCTTTCAAAGATGGCTTTGAGAGCTGTTTGCCGGTAATCAAAAATGTCATTCAGCTTGGTGCGTATTACCATATTGTGCAGGATTTGTCCAAGCCAACCATATTTGAGGGCGTAATAAACCGTATCTTGCACTTCGATGCCTTCGGTCTTTTCGATAAACCGATGCTGATGGTGCCAGAATAGATAGGGGCCCAATCGCATTTCATCGACAAAAAACACAGGCTCATCAACATGTGTAATTTCGGTAATCCAGGTGGTGGGTAAACCCAACAGCGTTTTGAGGCGGTAAGTGATGATCATGCCGGTATGCATTTTCGCAGGGATACGATTGGTTATTTTAAAATCAAGCCAGACGGGTGTGATGTGCTGAAGATTATCGGGATTGGAAAAAAAATCCCAGGCGGTCTCAAGGCTTATGGGCAGGTGTTGGCTGCGTTTGAGCCGATAGAGTTTCATAGGGCATCATAGAGGTCAGGCAAAACAGGCTTACAAAAAAGGCAGCGCTGGTGCGCTGCCTTTTGGCAATTCCAATTGATGGCTGCTGTTCAACCAGGGATGGACACCGGCGATGCCTTGCCGATATATTCCATGGTTTCTTCGTACTTGCCGCGCATGTCGACATGGGCGTCATCGATATCCTTTTTCATCGGACTCCACTCAGTCGGGCACTCCGTTTTGAGCTTTTCGATGCGATCCGTCATTTCGGTCACAAACATGTTCAAATCTTCTACGTTGGGCAGGATTTTTTCTTTTTCGGCCGAACCCAGCGAGTCGAGTTTGCGCGTTAAATCATAAAGCTTCGCCTTCCACGCAGTCAGTTCCATCTCCATTCCTTTGCAATAATCCATAACGTCCATGTCTACCTCCTTATGTGGCGCCGTAAGTTAACGCCAGGTTTTAAGTATTAGGTGTTGGATTTCAATCCTGACCAAAATATTAATTTTTGCAAAAACCGGGTGGGATTTACAAAAGGAATAAAAAATACATGGTCTAAAATAAGCTTAATACTTAACCTGTCAACAATTGCGCCACACGAATATTTTGGCTTTGAATGACGGCGTCAGGATTCGCTGGTCGGTAGTGCGCAGCTGTCATGCAGCTTGGGCGTAAATCGTTCCGGTCCCTGTTCAAGGCTCTTTCCGGTATGTTTGGCTATGGATTTCAACATGCCGGCAAAAACCCATTGATGAAACGGATAAAACACATACCAGTAAATAAGTCCGCTGAGCCCTCTGGGCATAAAACGGGAAATCAGCTGTAGTTCAGATCTTTGCTCACCGATGGCGCTGATTTGAAATTCGAGTAAAGCCTCCCCGGGCGCTCTCATTTCGGAAAGCAACACCAGGCGATGGGGTACCTCCACCTCAAGAACCCGCCAGAAATCAACCGCTTCCCCCACGGATCGGCCTGCCCGGTTGGAACTTCCCCGGCCAAGACCCGGTCCTCCAACCAGCCGATCAATCCAGCCACGCAGCCGCCAGAGCGTGTCGCCAAAATAGTAGCCGCGGCGGCCGCCGATTTTATGTATTAAATCCCAGAGCGCCTCTGCCGGCGCGCTGATTTTGGCCCGATAGCCGCATTTCAAGATCGTCCCGCCGGCCCATTCGGCATCGCCGCAGTGAGCCCACTCGGGCTGTATAAACTTGCCGGCATCGGCCCAGCAACTATCCACCTGTTCCTGTTTAACCCGTTCCAGCGCCAGACGTATTGCTTCACGGCAGCTCAGAAGCTTCTGGGGAATAATCGACTGAATGCGGTTTTCGGTGCAGACCGCCGCGCTGGTCAAGCCTTCAGTCAGCGGCAGGGCAATTGAAGCGGGAACCGGGCTGATCAGGTGAATCCAGTAAGCACTCAAGGTTGGTGTCAGGACCGGCACCGGTATGATCCAACGTTTGCGCAGATGCGCTTCTTCAGCGTAGATATCCAATAGTTTGCGGTAGGTCAGGACATCCGGGCCACCGATGTCAAAAGTCTGTCCGATGGTTTCATCGTGCGCGAGGCATCCCACCAGATAATGAACCACATTGCGAATGGCAATCGGCTGATTGAGCGAAAACACCCAGCGCGGTGTCGTCATCACCGGCAGATGTTCCACCAAATAGCGCAGGATCTCAAAAGAAGCACTGCCGGATCCTAAAATCATCGGGGCCCGCAAATCCGTGGTGGGAACCGGTCCGGATTGAAGGATCTGCGCCACCTCGATGCGGGATTGTAAATGCTTGCTCAGCGAGGTGTCTTGCGCCTCCGCCAGACCGCCCAGGTAAATAATTCTTTCCAGACCTTCAGCCGCTGCTGAATCGACCATATTGCGGGCTGCCTGACGATCGGCTTCGGCAAATTTTTCTTTCTGGGCGATCATGGAGTGCACCAGATAAAATGCCGCCCGGCAGCCACGGGCCGCCTTTGTCAAAGAGGCTTTATCCAGCACATCGCCCTGAATCAGCTCAATTTGTTCATGTCGGGACCAGGGACGGCATCCGAGTTTTTCCAGCGAGCGGCCCATGGCTCTAACCCGATAGCCGGCTTCGAGCAACGCCGGAATCAGACGGCCACCAACATAACCCGTTGCCCCGGCAACAAGAATGGGTTGGGAAGGCATATCAGTGTCTCCATAGAAATCTGATAGTTATTTGATTCTAATTCATTTTTAAAAAAACACCTTGAATTGGTTTTAAAACACCAGATTTTGCCAGAGGGCAAGGCGTCAAACCGATTCAGACGTGGGTTCTTAACTTTAGTTCCACCGGATGCGGATTCAAATAGGTTTGCAATTTTAAATACTGCTGATCGTATTTGCGCACAAAATGGTTGATCAATGTAATCGGCACCACCAGCGGAACATACTCCTGGCGGTACCGGTCGAACACTTCAAGCAATTCCTGCTTTTCATCCTTGGACAGTTGTTTTTTGAAATATCCCATCAAATGCTGTAGCACATTCAGATTCTTTCGAGGTGTGGCCTTGAGCGCCAGCGTTTCCATTAGAATAGCCTCGTATTGGGCATACAGATCTTTCATCGGTATCTGTTTGCCTTCCGCCACCAGTTTGCCCATCAAGCGGGCATGTTTCTGACTGTGGGAGAGGATTAAGAGTTTGTTACGGGTATGAAAATCGACCAGGTTGCCCATATTCTTACCATTGGCTACGGTCTGCCGCCAGCGCAGCAGAGCAAAGATGCGCTCGATAAAATTTTCTCTGATTAAAGGATCATGCAAGCGACCATCGTCTTCTGCGGGAATCAGCGGAAAATGCGCCATAAATTCCCTGGCAAACATGCCCACCCCTTTTTTTGCCGGCATCCCCTTTTCGGTGTAAACCTTTACGCGGATCATGCCGCTGCTGGGGGAATCGCTTTTGAAAATGAAGCCATGCAAGTCTTCATTTTCCAGCTCTCGCACCCGCTTGCGGGCCCAGTTCAGCATTTGGTCGGTGTTATCCGTTTTGGTTTTAAATGTAATCAGACGCGGCTTTTCCGGATCTCCCACCAGGCGCATTGATTCCCTGGGAACGCCAAAACCGGCCTCGACCTCAGGGCAAACCGGAACATAATCAACAAATTGGCCTAATGTACGGGTCAGGTAGCGATCCATTTTGTGACCGCTATTCCAGCGAACCGCATTGCCCAGCAGACAGGAGCTTATACCCAGCCTAACTCGCTCATTCATGAAGCGCCTCCCATTGTATTATCTCTTCAATACTGTGTGTGGTTCTTCAAAATTTAATTTTTCTGAAAAGCATAAGTGTGATACGCATTAAGATCAATATAAAACTCGTTTTATAGTGGTTGTCAAAAAAACGTTCCGATATTCGAACGTTTTTTCTACAACCACTTATGCCCCACTTCCGTACATCGGAAACCTAATATGGAAAGCGGTATAACAAAAGGATTTGCGCATGCTCGATGAGATGAAAACCCTTGCCAAACACAGAGACATGTGTGTTTTGGCCACAGTTGCCGGCCAAAAACCCTATTGCTCGCTGATGGCTTATGTCACCGATGAAAATTGCGAAGAAATCTACATGGTCACACACAAGAATACCACCAAGTATAAAAATTTGATGCAAAATCCAGCGGTCAGTTTGCTGATTGATACTCGCGAAAATTCCCCCCGCCACCGGGCCAAAGCGCTGACGGTGCAGGGGGTGTTCGCTAAAATTGAAAAAGTGACAAAACGAAAACAGGCGGCCGCTAAACTTCTCCAGAGGCATCCTCACCTGGATAACTTCCTGAAGCATCCCGAGGCCGAAATTTTTTGTGTCAAGATCAGCTCTTTTCTTTTACTTGACGGATTGCAGGAAGCCCATTTTGAATCCGTCTAAAGTGACGATTACAGTTCTGAAGAGCCGATGGTGACAATTCCCAGATACCCATCAACGGTAACTTCATCTCCATTCCGGATAAGCGTGGTGGCATCGGGAATGCCGGTTACGCATGGCAATCCATACTCCCTGGCAATGATGGCACCGTGGATTAGCATGCCGCCCCGGCGTTCCACGACACCGGCCGCCAGGGGCACCACAAAGGTCATGTTCGGATCCACAGCATCACAGATCAAAATTTCACCATATTTGAAATCGGCCAGATCGGCCGTGTGCTGTATCACCCGGGCGGGACCCTTGGCCAGACCCGGCCCGGCAGGCTGACCGATCAGCTGTCTGGCTTGAATCACAAAACCATCGTCGGGTGTTTGCTTGTGCGGCGGTTGAAACTGGGGTCGATGGTCCAAATTTTCGACCACCTGGATGAGTTCAGCGGCAATTTTTTTGTTTGACTTTCGATGATGGTAAGCATCAATCCGTTGCCTGGCCTCGCGCACGGCAGCCAGAAGTTGTGACTCTATTCTACCCAGATATATATTGTCGTCATCGCGCAGCTGATAACTGCTGCGGGCAAGATCCAAAAGTTCAACAGCCGTTTTTTTCTTTTCACCTTCAAATACACTCAAGAATTTTTCCTGCAGTGCATCCTTATTTTTCGACGTTTGTCGACCGGTTTCAGATGGCGTATGAGCAGCCATCTCGAGCAAAATCTTATACAGCGAGCCTGGCGCCTGCTCACATTGGGTCCCGCCGGTAACCGCACAGGTGAGATCGCCAAATTTTTCGACAAACCGATCGACCGCCTCTAAAAACTGCGGGTCAAGCCCCTCGGTTTGACCTGCGCTTAACGCTTTTGCCAGAGCTGGATGGTTGCGAACCTCACTTGCCAGATCCGCCAACATTTGATTTCTTTCTAAACTCGCCATTTCAGTGCGCGTCAGTAAATCAATAAATTCATATGGATCTTCGGGGTGCACGGCATCATTGTATATCTGCCCGAAAAGACGAACACCATGGGCATAGGGAATAAATTCTTCCCAGTAAATGTTGGTCCACTTTTGATTGATTTTCCAGCGGCGATTAATTTCTCCGGCCAGCTCTTGATCAGACAGCTCCGTCAGTTCCTGACAGGCCAATTCATCTGCTGCTGTGATCATGGCCGGTATCAACTCATGTTCAATCTTTTGCCGCAATAATTTTAGATTCTCAAAGCTGCGGTGTAAACTCAGATACCAGCTGCGTTTGTCACCATTTTTTTGGGGCGACAGGGTGGTTATGGGGCGGGATTGAAGCACAACCAGATCTCTTTTGCGATAGGTCCATTCCAGATCTTGCGGGGAATTGAAATATTTCTCGGCCTCGAGGGCCAGCTCAAAAACATGACAGGCCTCATTGGTATTCAGCGGTGGTAAATGTGTCATTTTCTCCGGCAAGGCGACGAGTTGTACACCGGATTCAGCGGCAATCATCCAGTGCTTGCGCTCGGCCGGTGTGTGGGAAATGATCGTCTTCTTTCGGCGGTCGAGTATCCAACGATCGGGTTCAACAGTGCCATCCACAAGGCCCTGGTTTAAACCATAAACGGATTCAATGACTCCCTGGGAGGTATCGTTGGGGCTTTTTGAAAAAGCGACGCCCGATTTGTCACCAACGACAATTTCTTGAATAACAACCGCCATCGCACTTTTTTTGACATCCAATCCGATTTCCTGGCGATAAAGCAGCGCCGCATCGGACCACAGCGATGCCCAGACCTTGGCAATGTGTTCCAGAATCGCATCGGTACCCTGAATATTGACATAAGATTCATGCAGGCCGGCAAATGAGGATGCGGCATCATCTTCTTCGGGTGCCGATGACCGGACAACCACGACTTTGCCTTTAAACGCTGTGTGAATGGCTTCTTTTAGCTGGCTGGATATTTCTTCTGGAATCGGTTTACGCAGAAACATATTCCGAATGCGGGTGGCACAATCCCAGATTTCTTCCCAGCGCATGTCTTTGAAGGCTTTCCGATTCAACTCAAGCATAATGCGCTCGCGCAAACCGGTCCGGGAAACATATTCTTGATAGGTTTCACTCGTCACACAGAGCGTTTTGGGAACCGCGAAACCACCCCTGGCCAGCAATGCCAGCGCAAGGCCTTTTCCCCCGACCCGCGGTCCGTCTGCCTGACGAATATGTTCAGCCGATATGATCCAGCTCATCGATCAATATGAAGCTCCATTACGTTCTGGAAATTTTGAACCAGGTAATATGATCTGGCGGCCACCCTGATAACAGCGCAGGAAGGTGATTTAGCAAATTCTTCCAGATACGGATGCTTGGCCAGATACAGTTTTAAAATGTCCTGTCTTTCAGGATCCATAATTTCATCGGCGATTCCGGTTATCGTTATGCAAACCGCCTCGTGAAAATCGGACTCCAGATTGACGCTGCTGTTAACCAAAATCGCCACGCGCGAATCTGATATCAGGTTGGAAAATTTACGGGTGGTTCTGGCGGTGACAAAGAAAATATGCCGCAAATCATCAGTTGTCACAAATGCCACCAGGCTGGCATAAGGCTGCCCGCCGGTCTGTGTGGCGACAACCGCTAATTTTTGCGACTCAAAAAGATTCCGCAGACGATTTTGGATCTCTACCGAAGTTTCCATGGGCAGCCTCTGTAATTTTTAATCAATCAAGAATCAGTAGAATTTATTTACCGGCCCCAACGAGCGGCAGCTCATTTTCCAGCTTAAAAAACACTAAAAATTTGGCTTCCTCTTTGTCGTTTGGATACTCGCGGCGGCGCAGGGAATATAAAAGCTCCGTGTCTTTTTCTTCACGCACCTTGGTCATAAACAGCCGTTTGCCCTTATAGCCGGGGCCCTCTTCCATAAAAAGGAAAGTAGCGTGGGGATTGGATTGAAGATTATGGTGGGACAAACGATCGCGCATGATAACGGCCAATGTGCCATCTTCCAGAAAGTGGGGTCTGGCGTAAATCGCCGCATCGACCTTACCGTCGCTATCCGCCGTGGCCAGCACGCCCACACCTTTTGTGCTTTCAAAATAGTCCTTGAGTTCCATTATGGCCTCCTCTGGCAATGCAAGATCGCCTTTTTCCTGAGGGTTAACTTATGATTTTTTCAAAAAGCTGTCTTTGTGATAAGAATATATGAAACTATAATACATCCTTGCGAAAAAAAAAGCGCAAACACGGGACAAAAATGAAGATCGCGCAGAATCTATGGCAGGTGGGCGGCAGTGATTTGACCGCAGCGGAGGATGCGGCGATATACCTGATCATATATGGCCGGCTAATGTAAAGCACATGGCACAGATGCGGGTATGAGGCTTACGGCCGATTCGTTAAATACACGCCGGTCGTTACCAGTAGTGTTCCAATCAACAATGAAATTGTCAGCGGTTCACTCAAGATAAGGAAGGCCAGCAAGATCGCACTGATGGGAACGAAGTTGATGAACAGACCGGCTTTGGTCGGCCCGATTTGATTGATGCCTTCATAGAACCATACAAATCCAAGCACTGTGCCAAAAAAACCCAGATAAAAGATATTCCACCAATCATAGATTGAATAATAAATACAATTGCCGAGGCCTTCTCTGAAGGCCGGCATGAAAAGTAAAATTGTGCCGGTTAAGGAACTGTATGTGACGGATACCAGCGGAGAAAGACCGGACATAACCGCTTTGCCGAGCAAAGAAAAAACAACCCAGCTAACAACACACAAAAAAATATAAAATTCGCCCAGGCCCAGGTTACCCTGCAAAAATTCCAGCACATCGCCTCTTGATATGGCAATGATGGCACCAAAAACAGAGATGATAATCCCGGAGATTTTTAAAGCGTTTAATTTTTCCTTAAAAAAAACGGCTGAAAAAAGTGCAATAAATATGGGATTATTGGCGATTATGATCGCAGCCCGACCGGCCTCGATAAGTTTTAATCCCTTGAAAAAAAACACGTTGTAGCAAAACACACCGGTTAACCCGAGTAGAAAGACCGGCAGGATTTGTCCTTTTTTTAATAAAACCAGTTTGCCTTCCACTTTCCAGGTGATGAAAACCAGCAATATGGATGCGACCGCAAACCTGAAGAATGCCGCAGAAAAGGGACCCACATTTTGGGCCAGGCTGCGTCCGGCAACAAATGTCCCTCCCCAGAAAATTGCGGTTAGCAGCAATTTAATGTAAATGAACATAAAGTAAAGAATCCTGGCTTAGAGAACCCGGCTCTGAGTTTACCTAAGATAAGCGATGTTTGCCGATAAGTAACCCGTGGAATAATGGAATGGTGGAAAAATGGAATATTGCGTATCAAAAACGGATGATGTTCCGATTTTAATTTCGCATAAACGACAGCTGTATATAGCCATATCTCATCTCTTCAAACCCAGTAATCCAACATTCCATTATTCCATTACTCCATTGCAATTGATGTCGGAAACCTCGATGATCTATGACCTGGTCCAGAGGACCATGTTTTTAGCATTAGAATATCCATGAAGACGTCTATTGAGAGGCAGGAGTTAATTCGTTGAATATAAGACCAACTGATTCCTTTTAAAATTTGAAACACTCAACTTAGATTTCATTATGTTTATTTGCAAGCAGCTGATCAACTATCTGAGAAATGGTTTCATCAGCTTTGGATTGTGGGACGCGTGCTGAGCCTGCTCCCCGGTGACCTCCGCCACCGAATTGGGCAAGCATCAAACCGACGTTGACCTTGCAGCCGGGGTTAAAAATACTGTGGCCCAGATTAATGACAACCATGTCTTTATGTTGATCCTCGTAGCGAATTCTCACATTCACCGACGACTCGGGAAACAGGGAATAAACAAGGAACCGATTGCCAGCCGGAGGTTTGTCAAACGATCGAAAGTCAGTTAAGGCAACATGCTGATTTATCACGGTGTGCTGTTTTAAGACATCCACATAGCGGTCATTCTGATAAATTACATCCTGACAGTGCTGCTTAACCTCAACATTTTTCAATACCTGCTGAATATCCTGCTCGCTGAAAAGTGCAACCAGCATATTCCAATACGGCTCGTTGGGTTGAGCTTCGTTTGACACCGTCAGGGACAAAAGCACATAGGGATAATTTTCAGGGTGAAGAACTTCGTCCAGTGTCAAATTGGCTGAATCAATTTTATCTGTCGCCTGCACCAGTTCGTTATAATCCCGCCGGAAACGGTCTTTGTAATATTTAAAAATGATCCCTGCGGCTGACGGCGCAATTTCAAAAGCGCCCTTAAAAGGCTTGTCGATTTGATTTGTAAAGTGATGATCGAACCATAGCGCGCAGCGCTCGTCATATGGCAGATTGGCAATAATGTCCTGCTCCCGAATGTCGACCCGGCCTTTTTGCACGTCATTGGGCTCCACCCATAAGATGGGGGCTTTTACATCTAAAGCTTCAGATAGCAGAACCGCACAAACAATGCCATCAAGATCCGGTCGCGTCACAATACGCATCAGGTTACTCCACGGTATAATGATCGGCGTTCTAAAATGTCGGGAAAATTTTATTGATGTTTTTTAATGCTTAAATTAACCTAAGTTGAGCGTTTCAAATTTAAAAAGAAGAATTTTTTATTCTTGAGGAATTCTATCGTTTTTAATTTTAAAATTTGAAACCCTTTGGGCTTGCCGATCTTACCGCATCTACTGTGTCAAATGCCGTCCCGCATAGACAACTATAGCGGAACGACATTTTCCGTGTAGCTGCGGCAACCTCGACAATCGCTCAAATTGGGTAATCTATCAACCAAATTTAATGAGACGCTCAATCAAGGCTCCCTTTGGAACTATAGCTATATTCTTTTTAAAAAACAAGGAGGATCAGCGCCATGGCACTTTATCTCGTTCAGCATGGAAAGAGCCTGCCGAAGGACCAGGACCCCGATCAAGGTTTGTCTGAGGAAGGAGCAGCCGAAACAGAGCGGATTGCCAGGACAGCGGTAGATAAGGGGGTCACCGTATCCCGGATCAGACACAGCGTTAAGACCCGTGCGCGTCAGACGGCTGAAATATTTGCCCGCGCATTAAACCCGAAGCAGGGCACCCAGGAAATTAGCGGCATAAAACCGATGGACGATGTCGCTAAGGCAGCGGCCGGTTTGGACCCGGCTGCGGATACTATGCTGGTCGGCCATCTGCCGTTTATGGAACGCATGACGGCCTTTCTGATAACCGGATCGATTGACAGACCGATTTTGAAATTTCAAAACAGCGGAATCGTTTGTCTGGATAAAGACCCCGCTACCCAGGCCTGGGTTATCCTGTGGACCCTCTTGCCCAAAATCGGATAGTTTAGGAGAAAAAAATGAATTTCGAATGTATTCTATATGATAAAGAGCAGGGGGTCACAACGATTAAATTGAACCGCCCCGAGGTTTTGAATGCTATGAACAAGCAACTTTGGCTCGATTTACAGGCCGCGTTGGAAGATGCCAGTGAAGACCCGCAGGTAAAAGCATTGATCATTACCGGTGAGGGCCGCGCCTTTTCAACCGGAGCCGATCTGAAAGAATCCAAAACAAGAAGCCCGGAAGAATATCGCGGCTACCTGGTCGAACTACAGGAGGCCTCCCGCAAAATTATTCGCTTCGAGAAACCGACCATCGCTGTGATTAACGGCTATGCTTTGGGTTCCGGCTATGAATTGGCGCTGGCCTGTGATATTCGCATTGCAGCCGAGGACGCCCAAATCGGTTCTCCCGAAGCAATGGTCACGTCATCGGTAACCGGCGGGGCATTTCGTCTGATACAAAGTCTAATTGGTCCCGGTAAAGCCAAAGAGCTGCTCTTTACCGGCCAGTATATCGATGGCAAAGAAGCCGAACGCATCGGTTTGGTCAACAAGTCCGTCCCTCTCAAGCAATTGGAATCCGCAGCCCGGGAAATGGCCGAAAAAATCGTGGCCAATTCCGCCATTTCAATCAAAATGATTAAAAAAGGGTTACAGATGGCCCAGAGTGGCATAAGTCTCGACGCGCTGATGGATTTTGAGATCGAAGCCTGTCTGACCTGTGTCTCCACCAAGGAGCGCCAGGAATCGCTCAAGGAATTTGCGGAGCGTAAAAAGAAGTAGTTAAAAAAGGTGTCAGTGTTCAGGTGTCAGCAATACAGATGATGGAAGACAGAAAACAGAGGTCAGATAAAGAACTTCATCTTCCAGTTTTACCATCTGTCTTCTGACATCTGTCCTCTGAAACCTGACACCTGAAACCTCTAGTTTGTGACACCTGGCATCTTACGTTTTAAAACCCATAACGGGATATCCGATACCCATCCGTTAAGGAGGATTAATGTCCCTAGCACACATTTTTAATGCCGAATCGGTGGCCATCATCGGTGCCTCCAAAAATGAAACCAAACGCGGCTACCAGGCCATCCGAACCCTGTTGGATGAAAAATACGAAGGCAGAATCTATCCGGTCAATCCCAAGGAAAAAAGCATCCTGGGGCTTAAATGTTACCGGAACGTAACGGATATTGCCGAACCGATCGATGTCGCTTTGGTGGCAACACCTGCCAAAACGCTGCCATCCGTGCTGGCGGATTGCGGCAAAAAAGGCGTAAAAGGTGCGGTGGTCCTGGCCGGTGGATTCGGTGAAATTGGATCGGAAGGCCGCAGGCTGGAAGATGATATGGTAGCGGCTGCTAAAAAGTACAAAATCCGGCTGATCGGTCCCAACACCTCCGGCATGCTCAATCTTAAAGATAATTTAAATCTGGTAGGTTTAAAAGATGCTCCCCGAGGAGATATCGCTCTGTTGACCCAGAGCGGCAACATGGCGCTGACGCTGATTACCGAAGCAAAGATCAAAAGCCGCAAGGGATTTTCCTATTACGTCGGTGTCGGCAATGAAGCCGACATCAAGTTTCACGAATACCTGGAATTTTTTCGGCAGGACCCGGACACCCGGGCTATAGTGATGTATGTGGAGGGCATGCGCAACGGTCGTGAATTTTTGCAGCAGGCCCAAAAAACGACCCTCGAAAAACCGATTATTTTGCTCAAAAGCGGACGCTCGGCCACCGGAAAGCGGTCGGCCGGATCTCACACCGGCGCCCTGGCCGGCATGTCTGAGGTCGCAAAAGGTGCTTTTCAACGCGCCGGTGTTGTTGTGATTGAAAAATCCGATGAACTTTTTCCGGCAGCCGAATCTCTCTCAAGCCTGCCGCCCATTAAAAACAATAAAGTGGCCATCCTGGCAGACGGCGGCGGCCATGCCACCATCGCGGCCGATATTTTAACCGACCTCGGAATCGAGCTACCCGAATTGGGCGTAAAAACCCAGGCCCGGCTCAAAGAGATCCTACCGGCCGCTGCTTCGTTACCCAACCCGGTTGATGTGGCCGGCGGCACTGATGCGGATCCGTCTGTGTTTGCCGATTGTGCTGAAATAATCCTCAAAGATCCGAATGTCGGAGGTCTTTTAATTGTCGGGCTTTTCGGAGGTTATGGGATTCGTTTTGCCGAAAGCCTGGCCTTGATGGAGGAAGATGCTGCCCACCGGATGGGTAAACTCATTAAAAAACGCAATAAACCGATTGTGCTTCACAGCCTGTACAATTCCGAAAAACCGCATGCCCTGGATCTTTTACGATATTACAATATCCCGGTCTATGATTCTTTGGATGTGTCTGCAAAATGTATTGCCGTCCTGGCTGAATACGGCTGTTATCTGACCCGCTACCACGGCAAGACTGTTTTTGAGATGAATTGGAAAGCCAAAGCCAAACCCGAAGCTGATAAGATCATTACAAAGGCCATGCAAGAAGGTCGCCATTCGTTGCTCGAAATCGAAGCCAAGAAGATGTATGAAATCCACGGCGCCCCTGTGCCACGTGATTGCCTGGTGCAGAGCGCCGATGAAGCCGTTCAATATGCGCTCGAGCTGGGAACAGATGTGGCCTTAAAAATTGTTTCCCCTGATATTTTGCATAAAAGCGATGCCGGCGGTGTACGCATTAAACTCAAAACCGAAAAGGATATCCGAGCCGCCCATCGGGAGATCATGAAAAACAGCAAAAAATATGACCCCAAAGCAGAAATCAGAGGTGTTCTGGTCTCCCCGATGGCTGACGAAGGGGTAGAAGTGATCATTGGAACCAAATGCGACGACCAGTTTGGACCGGTGATCATGTATGGACTGGGCGGGATCATGGTTGAAATTCTAAGGGATGTCTCCTTCCGGGTGCTGCCGATTTCGCCGACCGACGCTCGCAAAATGATCGAGGAAACCAAATCCTATCCGATATTAGACGGCGCCCGGGGCACACCAGCGCTGGATAAAAAGGCCCTGCAGCGCTTACTGGTCCTTTGTTCAGATATCGTCGAATCCTATCCACAGATTCAGGAAATGGATTTGAACCCGGTGATTGTTTATGAAAAGGGGGTCAGCGTTGTCGATGCACGCATCATATTGAAGTCAGAAGACAGATGACAGGTTTCGGGTGTCGGGTGTCAGGTGTCAGGTGTCAGAAGACAGCGGACAGCGGATCAGCTCTGTTTGCTTGCGGATTTATTGCATGCTGCGAAACGCATAGCGCATAGAGCAGAGCGCAAAGCGTGAAGAAGATAGAGATATAGGAATGCTAATCTGAGTATCGGCCCCATGCACCATGCGCCATGCCCTGCGCTAATTTGGACCCACCACTCCATTAGCCAAACAATTAAATACAGGAGAATCAATCGATGAGAAAAACAATAGCCACCCAAAACGCCCCGCAGGCCATTGGCCCCTATTCCCAGGCAATTCAATATGGCGATTTTTTGTTTGTTTCCGGTCAAGTCGCCATTGATCCCTCATCAGGAGATGTTGTTGCCGGCGACATTGAAGCCCAAACCGATCGGGTATTAAAAAACATAGCGGCTATTATCGAAGCCGCCGGCATGTCGCTGCAGAATGTGGTCAAATGCACCTGCTTTTTGAAAGACATGAACGATTTTGCATCATTCAACGCTGTGTATGAAAATTATTTCGGCGAAAGTCTGCCGGCGCGCGAAACCGTAGAGGTTGCAAGGCTACCGAAGGATGTGCGCGTAGAGGTGTCAGCAATTTGCGGCAAATAACCTGTGAGGCGATTCTTTTCAGCGCTATCCCGGTATTTTTTGATCTTTTCGGTGACAGCACAATTCGACTGGGGAACGATAAGCCGATATCAAGCGGCACGGCGGAGCGCTGCATTATAGTGGTTGTCAAAAAACCGTTCCGTTATTCCAACAGTTTTTTCTACAACCCCTTATGCCGCACTTCCGTAATTAGGTGTTTTTAACCGGGTGCTTTGCACCCGGTTACACCCGCACCGATTAAGGCACTACCGTGCCTTTGGCTTTTCCGCTGATGGCGGAAAAATCCAAGCCACCCGCTCTGCGGGAGGTCGGTGACCCGGAACATTTTTATGAAAAGCGGTATAACAAGGCAAAACCCCAAAAAAAGTTTGCTCGCAAGTGACATTGCATAAAAATTTATTATTATAGTGAGGACAGATGAGTTTCGCGACAGAACAAATGAATCGAATCAATTATGGGCGCTTCTAAGACGCTGCCACGTACCTGTTGCGATCCAGAACTCGGGAATTGTAAAGAATGCATAGCAACACCAAAAAAATGAAATTGCTGGTCACCGGAGCTTCCGGTTTTATTGGCCAGGAGGTATCCAACCAGCTTTCCGTTGGCGGTTACCGCCCCAGGCTGATGATACGCCAGGCCGGTGATGACTGTGAAATCTGCCACCTCGATGCGGATTTCGCCTTAGCCGACTTGAGGGACCACGAAGGGCTCAAGCAAGCGGTCAAAGACGTTGACGGGATCATTCATCTGGGGGCCCGGGCCACCTTCGAATCTTACGAGACGCTGAAACCTTCCATCCTGGATGGTTCGCTGGCCCTGATGGAGGCCGGGATCTCAGCCGGCGTTCACCGGTTTGTCTACAGTTCGAGCCTTTTGGTCTACAACGGAAATACACCTTACGTGAATGCCGATACCCCGGTCAATCCGGTTCTCGATTACGGCCGTATCAAGGTGGATACCGAAAAGCGACTTTCAGAGCTCGCCGCATCAGCCGGTGTTTCTTTTGCCGCACTTCGCCTGCCGCATGTATACGGCGCCCGGGATCTCTATTTCCAGCGGCTGCGAGCCGGTCGCCTGATCCTTCCGGGCCTTGGGAAAAATATTTACACGCACCTTCACGTAGCCGATGCGGCTGCGGCAATCATCGCCTGTGTCGAACAGGCTTTTGAAGGTATTTTGCCTATAGGTGACCGTCTGCCGTCCTCATGGGCAGCGTTTCTTAAAGTCGTCAAGCAGCACTACCCGAGGGCGCGCGTCCATTTGATCCCCCAATGGTTGGCCCTGCTGGCCACGGCCCTGCTTACCCCGTTCCGACGGATTCGCCCAAATCCGGGCCTGGAGACACCCGGCGCCGTGCGCACTTACAATTTCAATCTCGCCGTAGACCCGGATCTCTTATGGAAGGACCTGGGACTGGCACTCACGTATCCGACAATTTACGAAGGGATTCCGGCTGTAGCCGCAGAAAGCAGGAATCTGGGTGTGCTGATAAACCGTTGAGGCACGCAAATTAAATACGGGCAATTATCTTCTTTCTTCTGTCCCCGGATGATCCCTGTCGACGGCCCTCTGCCCGCTTTGGGGCCCTTCTTCAGCACGCCGGAACCTGGCCATCACTGAATTTCGCACATCTCTCACAATTAAATAGAGCGCCGGCACATAAAGTAACGTCAGCACAGTGGCCGCCAACAATCCAAAACAAATGCTGATCGCCATGGGGATTAAAAACTGGGCCTGGAAACTGCGTTCCAGTAAAATGGGCAACAGCCCGGCAATGGTGGTAATGGAAGTCAGCAGAACCGGTCTGAACCTGGCCTTGCCGGATTCCACCACCGCTGTTTCAAACTCGACACCGCTGCGCACCGCCCGGTTAATAAAATCGATTAAAATCAGTGAGTCGTTGACCACAATTCCTGAAAGGGCCACGATGCCAAAAATACTGATGATGGTAAAATCCATTCCCATCACTAAGTGGCCAAAGACCGCCCCGATCAGTCCGAAAGGAATCGCGAACATGATAATCACAGGCTGGATGTAGGAACGAAACTGGCTGGCCAGCAGCAGAAAAATTCCCATCATCGCCAGCAAATACCCTGATTTCAGACTATCAATGGACTCTCCGGTACGCTTCGCCTGCCCTTCCAGATCAAAGGAAATCCCCGGATAACGCTCTACCAGCCTGGGCAGAAAATTGGCTTTTAGGTTGGCTAAAATCCGGTTGGCATTGGCAGTGGTTTCATCAATATCGGATATCACCGTGATGGTTCTTTTGCGATCTACCCGATTAATGATCGAATACGCCCGGCCGTGATCGATATCGGCCACCTCTTCGATGGGGATTTCCTGGCCGTCATTGGTGCGAATCCGCATTTCGTCAAACCCCGAAAGGCTGCTGCGCTGCTTATCTGCATATCGGACCATGACTTTGATATCATCCCGGCCGCGCTGAATGCGCAAAGCCTCTTCGCCATAAAAGGCCTGGCGAACCTGTCTGGCAAGTCCCCGCATGGTCACCCCGATGGAGCGCGCGCCTGCTTTGACACGCAGTTTTTTCTCCTGCTTGCCGGGTCTAAAATTGTCGGAAATGTCATAGGTGCCGGGGAAAGTCTCGAGCTCGTGTTTGAGCTCATCGGCCGCCAGACTGAGCTGATCAAAATCTTCTCCGCTCAGTTGAATTTCGATTGCGTTACCGGCCGGTCCCCCCTCCAGCGTAAAAAAGGCCAGCCGATCGATACCGGGCAATTCGCCGACCTGGCCGCGCCAGCGGTTCAAGATTTCGCTTGTAGGTACCCCCGGCCGTTCCCCGGAAGTCACCAATTCCACCCAGACTTCCCCGACATGGCCGCCAATTTGTGCGGGTTTCCAATCCCGGCGCGGAATCAGCCCCACCAGGGCAAATGTGTTTTGAACCAGATCACCGTTTTTCTCTGAGAAATCAGAATATGCGGTATTCAGTCCAAAGGCATTCGTTTCAAGATGCCGAACGGCGGCTTCGGTTAATGTGACCGGGGTGCCCAGCGGGTAATTTATTTCGGCGATGAGCCAATCACTTTCGCCTTTTGGGAAAAATACAAAGGGCACATATCCGCCGGCCACAATACCCAAACTGATGATTAACACACCGATGCCGATGGAAAACGTAAAATATCGATTTTTGACGGCATAGTTAATAGCCGGTGTATAAATCCGCTTAATGGTGGATTGCAGTAACCCATCTACGCGCTTTCGCAAACGTTCAAGCCACGAATTCACCTTTTCTTTTTTTTTCTCGGATTGTTTTAAAGCATGATTCAAGTGGGCGGGAAGAATGATCAGGGCTTCTCCCAGGGATACAATTAAAATGATGATAACCGCCATGGGCATGACGGCGATAAATTTGCCCATAATACCCGCTAAAAACATCAACGGCATAAAGGCAACCACCGTTGTCGAGACCGCCATAACGACCGGCCCGCCGACCTCCTTTAAACCGTCGACCACGGCCGCTGAGGGCGATTTTCCCCGATTATAGTGGGTATAGATGTTCTCACCCACAATAATGGCATCGTCCACAAGGATACCCAGGGTCATAATGAACGCAAACAGCGAAATCATGTTGACGGTTTGACCAAAGGCATTAAGCACCAGAAATGCCGCCATGAATGAAATCGGGATGCCAATGGCCACCCAGAATGCCAGCCGGAAGTTTAGAAACAGAGCCAGCGCAATGAAGACCAGCGTAATTCCCTGAAACCCGTTGCGCAGCATTAAGTCGATCCGATCCCGCACCAGGATTGACAGATCGCCCCAGATGGCCAGATCGATATCCTTGTTAATTTTATTATTATGCGCTGCGACGTAATTTCGCGCGATGTTGGCAATTTCGATGATATCCTGTTCGCTGGTGCGGCTGATCCGCACAACCGCGGCCGGTTTGCCGTTGAAGCGGGCCTTGATGTCGACATCTGCAAATTCATCGATAACGGTAGCGATCTGTCCAAGCTGCACCACGGTTCCATCCGCTAATGTAATTAAAGGAATGGCTTCAAATTCTTTACCGGTGTACAGCTGGCCTTTGGATCTGACCAGAATTTCCCCCTGCGCGGTTTTGATCTTCCCCCCCGGAAGGTCAATACTGCCCGTCTGGACGGCGCTGACCAACTGATCAAAGGAAAGCCCGTAGCGGCGCAGATTATCTTCGGACACTTCAACGGCGATTTCGTAATCCCGCACGCCCACAAGCTCGATCTGTGTGATCACTTCGGGCTGCTTGAATTTTATGGCAGAAAAAACACCTTTGTCGATTCCGGATTCCATCTGAGAAACAATACGCGGATCCAGCAGATCGTCACGAATTTTTTCAGCGGCCTGTCGCAGATCTCTTTCAGCAACATCCCCATAAGCGGCAATGTATATGGTCGGGTCCCGGTTGATGATTTCAAGGACGAGCGGCTCTTCGGCTTCCTCGGGGAATGTATCGATGCGGTCCACTTCCGCCTTAATCTCATCCATTACTTTCTGGACATCCGTACCGGATTCAAGCTCCACCACCACTTCGCCGTTTCCTTCGCGCGCAGTGGATACCATACGGTCAATGCCCTCGATACCTTCGATCTGCTCTTCAATTTTAATGCAGATGCCTTCTTCCACCTCTTCCGGGCTTGATCCCGGGTAGTCCACGCTGACAACAATCATGTCCAGCGCAAACTGAGGAAACATTTCCCGTCGCATCTTCATTACCGTGACCAGTCCGGCCACGATGATAAAAATCATGATCAAATTAACGGTAACGTTGTTTTTTATGGACCACTTACCTATTTTCTTCATTTTTTCTCAGAGGACAGAGGTCAGAAGTCAGAGATCAGATGACGGATGACAGATATAAAAAAATCTATAAGTTGGATAGTTACTATCGTCGGTCTTCTGTCATCTGTCCTCTTTCTGCACTCTGACCAGCATACCGTCAGCAGCATCCGACAATGGCGTCTTAATGATGCGCTCGCCATCTGATAGCCCCTGACTGACAATGACGGAATCCTTAAACGATCGCAGGATATCGACAGTCTTAATTTTCAGGCGGTCGCCTTCAACTGTATAAACCATGTCTCCCGGATAAACGACATGTCGCGGAAGCACAAACGCCTGACTCACTTCTTTGCCCTTAATCTTGGCGGTTACAAACATTCCCGGCCTTAGACGCAAAGCGTTTATGTTTTCTCCGGAGTCTGAGGTCTCGTCAACTTCGATAATGA
>Ga0265303_10000447_pt1 | contig 23230 bp, 19 predicted proteins | sample Helome_2_FD_192494 | JGI IMG/M metagenome (GOLD analysis project Ga0265303, IMG submission 192494) | Marine sediment microbial communities from subtidal zone of North Sea - Hel_20160317 (Illumina Assembly) | ecosystem: Environmental > Aquatic > Marine > Subtidal zone > Sediment ... | reverse complement strand
ATCCGTGATGCAGTTAAAAACGAAACTCCACTGACTAATCCATTCAGCTTGACACCTGACATGCCAGAGCCATTAGAGGAGATGCCATTGATTGTGGTAATCATTGACGAACTAGCGGACCTGATGATGGTGGTAGGTAAGAAAGTAGAAGAGTTAATAACAAGACTTGCTCAGAAAGCTCGTGCGGCAGGAATACATTTGCTACTTGCTACTCAACGACCATCAGTAGATGTTATTACCGGCCTGATTAAAGCGAATATTCCGACACGAGTTGCATTTCAGGTATCAAGCAGGGTAGATTCACGAACTATACTCGACCAAATGGGTGCTGAAACCTTATTAGGGCAAGGGGATATGCTCTACCTTCCTCCTGGAACCGGCTATCCGCAAAGAGTGCATGGTGCTTTTGTCTCTGATCAGGAAGTACATCGGGTAGTTGAACATCTTAAAATGAATGGTGAACCACACTTTGTGGATGGTGTACTTGATTCCTTTGAAGAAGGGGGCAAGGAGAATGATGAAAATGGCAGGATGTCTTTAAACGATAATGATGAATTTGACCCTTTATACAAAGATGCGGTCGCTGTTGTAATGAAATCTCGTCGTGCTTCAATCTCACTTGTACAGAGGCATCTTAGAATTGGATATAATCGCGCAGCAAGATTGATTGAAAAAATGGAAAACAGTGGGCTTGTATCTGCTATGCAAAGTAATGGTAATAGAGAGATCTTGGTTCAAGACTCAAATGAATAAATAGTTTCTCTAAATAAAGCTTTTAAAAATAATTAACAAATGAATCCCATGCTAGAAGTGCGATGAATTTTTATCAACGAATTTTCTATTTCCTATTTCTCTTAATTCTTCCTTGTATAGTACAAGCTGGAGCTTTGAAGAGCTTAGAATCATTTGTTAAAGATGTGCGTAAATCACGTGCCATATTTTCACAAATTTTACTTGATAAAAACGCAAAAATAATACAGGAATCTAGTGGTACCATGCAATTTTACCGACCTGGAAAATTTAGATGGCATTATAAAAAACCATACGAGCAACTAATTATTGGTGACGGTAAGAAAGTATGGTTTTATGATCTTGATCTGAATCAAGTAACGGTTCGAAAACTTGACATAGCTATCGGAAGTAGCCCGGCCGCACTACTTGCTGGAGAAAATGCCATCGAATTAAATTTCGACCTGGGTGAAATTGGCTTACAAGGAGAATTAGAATGGGTAGAAGCTAGGCCTAAAGTAAAAGAGGGATCATTTGAATCAGTGCGGCTAGGATTTACACCAACAGGTATTCTAAAAAAAGTTGTTCTTCATGATAATTTTGGTCAGACAACAGTTATTATTTTTTCTAAAATAGAAAAGAACCCCCATCTAGAACCAGAACTATTCAAATTTACCCCCCCAAAAAGTTCGGATGTAATTAGTGACTGACTTATTCGAAAAAGAAAATATTGGCATCCCATTAGCAGAACAATTACGCCCACAAAAACTGGAAGATGTGATTGGTCAAACTCATTTACTTGGTCCAGGCAAGCCTTTATATATTGCATTTAAATCTGGGAAGCTCCATTCAATGATTCTTTGGGGACCTCCTGGAACTGGCAAAACTACGCTAGCAAGACTAATGGCACTTAAATTTAATGCTAAATTTATTGCATTATCAGCAGTGTTGTCTGGAGTTAAGGACATACGCGATGCTATTGAATTAGCTCATATGACATTGCAACAATCAAACCGACACACCATTTTATTTGTAGATGAAGTACATCGTTTCAATAAATCTCAACAAGATGCATTTTTACCATACGTTGAAAAAGGACTTGTAACATTTGTTGGAGCCACTACCGAAAACCCCTCATTTGAGGTCAACAGTGCACTTTTATCACGTGCTCACGTTTACGTGCTTCAAGCACTATCAGAAAGTGATCTCGGTATTTTATTTGATCGAGTGGGAAGATCTGCCTTGAAAGGGTTGTGTATATCTCATGATGCAAAGTGTCTACTGATAGGATTTGCAGATGGAGATGCGCGACGATTACTAAATTTACTGGAACAAATAAGAATTGCTGCTGAAACAGAAGAAATTGTAGATATCAGTGCGGATTATATTCGTAATATACTTACTTATGCCTCACACAATTTTGATAAAGGTGGGGATGAATTTTATGCCCAGATATCTGCACTACATAAATCTACACGTGGCTCTGATCCAGATGCTGCGCTTTACTGGATGTGCCGTATGCTTGATGGTGGTGCTGATCCGCTATATATAGGGCGGAGATTAATTCGTATAGCAACTGAAGATATTGGACTTGCTGATCCTTGCGCATTACAGATAGCGTTAAATGCCTGTGAAACATACGAACGCATTGGGAGCCCTGAGGGAGAGCTTGCTCTTGCACAGACAGTATTATATTTAGCATGCGCGCCTAAGAGCAACGCTACTTACATCGCGTATAATAAAGCTCGATCACTTATCAGCGATGACAAGTCATATCCTGTACCTAATCATTTACGCAATGCACCAACTAATCTGATGAAGAAATTAGGCATTGGATCTGAGTATCGCTATGCTCATGATGATACTGACGCCTACTCTGCAGGAGAAAATTATTTTCCTACTGATATGCCAGACGTAAAGCTATATACTCCGACTACTCGTGGGTTTGAAGAAAAGATTTCTGAGAGACTAGCATATTTACGAGAATTAGATAAAAAAGTAAGCAAAAATTCATGATAGTAATGAGATTCTATTTACTCAAAACTATAAATTAAAATCCCTTATATTTAGGAATCATTTCTATGTTAGATAAAAAGTTATTTCTTACTAAATATGAAGAAATACTTACAGAACTTTCTGTGCGTGGAGCTCATCAGACTCAAAATATTATACAGCTTATGGAAGCACACAAATCAAAACGAATGAAAACACAAAGCCTGGAAGAATTAAAAAATAATAATGCGAAAGAAATTGGGAATCTTCGTGTGCATGGAATTAGCATGAATGATAGTAGGATTTTACATTTAGTAAACCAAACTAAGGATGCAAGTAAAGAACTAAAGGAGTCTCAGAAAGAACTAGACTATATTGAAGAAAAATTAAACAAGCTACTAAGAGTGCTTCCGAATCTACCACATCCAACCGTTCCTATTGGAAAAGAAAATAAGGTGCTACGGCACTGGGGAACAAGGAAGACTTCAGATTCATTTAATTTCCCAATAAAAGATCATGTAAGTATTGGTGAAGATCTTGGATTATTAGATTTCAGAACTGCAACAAAGCTCAGCGGTGCGCGTTTCAGCTTGATGGCAGGACATCTTGCCCGATTACACCGTGCATTAGGACAGTTCATGCTGGACACGCATACACTAGAACACGGTTACACTGAAACCTATGTGCCATATCTGGCAAATGCGGACAGTTTGTACGGAACAGGACAGCTACCTAAATTTGAAGAAGACTTATTTAAGATCTATCAGAAAAAACATAAAAATATGGATAATAATGCCAGCAAAGAACTACAAGAGGAAAATTTGTATCTGATCCCTACATCAGAAGTCCCTTTGATTAATGCTGCACGGAATGAGATTATTTCTTTAGATTCTCTGCCTATTAAATTTACAACACTCACCCCATGCTTTCGTTCTGAAGCAGGAAGCTACGGAAAAGATACCCGTGGACTGATTCGCCAACATCAATTTGAGAAAGTGGAACTTGTACAGCTTGTTCATCCTCAAAAATCATATGAGGCACTAGAACAGCTTGTTAGTCATGCTGAAAAGATTTTACAAAAACTAGAACTATCTTATCGGGTAGTATTGTTATCTACAGAAGACATGGGATTTTCTGCAGCCAAAACCTACGATATTGAAGTCTGGTTGCCAGCACAAAATACTTATAGAGAGATTTCTTCGTGTAGCAATTGTGAGGCATTCCAGGCACGTCGTATGAAGGCACGTTTTCGTAATGAAAGTGGAAAAACGGAATTGTTACATACTCTGAATGGATCAGGTCTAGCAGTGGGGCGCTGTTTAGTCGCAATTTTAGAAAACTACCAAAACTCTGATGGAAGTATTTCTGTTCCTAAAGTCCTGCGCCCTTATATGGGAGGTATTAATCGACTTAGTGTAAAGAATAAATAATACTAGATCCTATAAAAACGTATTTTTAAATATTGGTTACCTCTGAATCTATCCTATAGATAGAATTTATCTGACTAAAATATACAAAGCTTAGTCAGCCTGCTTCCGTAAGAATGCGGGAATATCTAATGCCTCTACACCAGATTGTTTCATTGCTTCTACTGTTGCATCACGTCTGTTTGTACGGCTTACAGCAGGGATGTCAAGTTCTCTCCAATTCACCGCATCTTCTGATGTAGCATCATCGGTTCCAGTACGAGTATGAATAACACTTAGTGGTTTAGTCTGAGTACTATTATTTAATTCACCAAGTCCTGTTGCCACAACTGTAACACGTAGATCGTTCTGCATATTTTCTTCTATCACTGTACCAATAATCACGGTAGCATCTTCAGCAGTGAAATCCTTAACTGTATTCATTACTTCGTGAACTTCGCGCATCTTTAGTCCTGAGCTAGCAGTAATATTTACTAACACACCACGTGCCCCAGATAGATTTACATCTTCTAGTAGAGGACTTGCAACTGCCTGTTCAGCTGATAAACGTGCGCGGTCAATCCCTGTTGAGAATGCAGATCCCATCATAGCCATACCTGCTTCTGACATTACAGTTTTTACATCAGCAAAATCTACATTTACAAGACCCGGGCAATTTATTACCTCCGCTATTCCTGCAACCGCGCCATAAAGCACATTATTGGCTGCCTTAAAAGCATCTAGCATACTGACATCGTCACCCAGCACCAACATTAGCTTATCATTTGGAATTACAATTAATGAATCTACATGATGTGACAATTCTTCCATTCCAGACTGTGCTGATTTTAAACGCCTACCCTCAAATGCAAATGGCTTTGTCACAACCGCCACAGTTAGAATACCCATTTCCTTTGCTAACTCTGCCACTACTGGTGCTGCACCAGTTCCAGTCCCACCACCCATGCCAGCAGTAATAAATAACATATCTGCACCTTCAATTAACTCAGCAATACGATCACGATCTTCTAGTGCAGCTGCACGCCCTATCTCGGGGTTTGCTCCGGCCCCTAGTCCCTTAGTGATAGCAGATCCTAACTGCAATAGAATACGTGCTTGATTGCGCTTTAGGGCCTGTGCATCAGTATTTGCACATATAAACTCAACACCTTGTACCCCGTTCTGAATCATGTGGTCTACAGCATTACCGCCACAACCACCGACACCTATAACTTTTATAACCGCCTCCTGGTCTTCTGCATCCATGATCTCGAACTTCATAACAGCTCTCCTTTGGTGAGTTAATATAAATAATTACCTTGTTCCAGATATTCAGTCATTAAATATCGCCAAGCTCCATTTAAATTACCAATTAATGATGACTCGCATAGTTGCCCTTAAAAATTTCCCTGAAACCAATTTCCCATTCGTTCAAGAATCTGCTTGAATGAATTTCCCTTTAGCCTGGCTTGCTGATGATGTTGAAGCTGTTCCATACCGGCAATAATTAGCCCAACACCAGTAGAGAACCGTGGTGTACGTACTACCTCTGCCAAACTACCGCGATAAAGCGGCAATCCGAGTCTGACTGGCATATGAAAGATCTCTTCACCAAGTTCAACCATGCCTAATAAAGAACTACTACCACCTGTAATAACTATTCCAGATGAGAGCAGTTCTTCAAAACCGCTACGACGTAGTTCAGCCTGCACAAGGAGATAGAGTTCTTCTACTCGTGGCTCAATTACTTCTGCAAGAGTTTGTCTAGATAACTGACGTGTTCCACGTTCACCTACACCCGACACCTCTACCATTTCTTGTGTATCAGCCATTCCTTTTAAGGCACAACCATAACGACACTTAATATCCTCAGCATCTTTTGTAGGAGTACGTAATGCCATTGCAATATCATTCGTTATTTGATCTCCAGCAATAGGAATTACTGCTGTATGACGGATTGCACCCTGAGAAAATACCGCGATATCCGTGGTACCCCCACCAATATCCACCAAACACACACCCAGATCTTTTTCATCTTCAGATAAAACTGCCATTGCTGATGCGAGCGGTTGCAATACGACATCTCGTACTTCTAATCCACAACGACGAACACATTTCATAATATTTTGTACAGCTGAAACAGCACCTGTAACAATATGTACCTTTACTTCAAGTCGCACTCCATTCATGCCGATTGGCTCGCGCACATCCTCCTGGCCATCTATAATGAATTCCTGATTTAGGATATGTAAAACCTGTTGATCTGCAGGAATATTTACGGCCTTAGCGGTCTCCATTACACGCTCGACATCCAACTGTGACACCTCTTTATCTTTAATAGCCACCATTCCATGAGAATTGAAACTCTTAATGTGATTCCCAGCTACGCCTGTGTAAACATCAAAAACTTTACAGTTTGCCATCAATTCAACTTCCTCTAGTGCACGTTGAATTGCATTGACTGTAGTCTCAATATTAACCACCACACCTTTTTTCAAACCACTAGAGGGATGACTCCCCATACCAATAATTTCAAACTCACCCTCAGATGTAACTTTGGCAGCAATAACAACAATTTTTGAAGTGCCAATATCAAGACCAACGATTAAGCCTCTATTTTCATTTACTTTATTCATCTTATTTTATGAATCCTCATTCTCATTATCCGGTCTTCTTAAGAATCTGATCACGGAGCTTTTTCTGGATTGAGTCGACTACGCGCACAGAAAAACCATTTGGATAGCGTAAATCTACATAAGTAATTTGTTCTTTAAAATATGAAGCTATATGATCATGTGCCAATACATAAAGCCCTAATCGAGTTTCAACTTGCTCACGCCCTAGTTCCAACACAACTCCATCTTCCATATGAATCCGCCACGCACGGCGTGGTGAGAAATCTAGCTGAGTGATTTTTTTCTGAAGCGGTTGTAACAATTTTCTAAAAACTGCATACTGCTTCGATACTTCATATGAGCTTTCTACTGGCCCAGTAAATTCTGGCAATAGCTTGTCAGTTGTAGCAGCAAATACCTCTCCATAGATATTCACAAGTTCTGAACTACCTCGCCTAGCAAGCACTACATGCTCTTCTAACTTTACCTCTAAGCTATGTGGCCAATGCCGCCTTACACTTGCGGCACGAACCCAGGGTAAATTTTCAAATGTATTACTTATCCTATCCAGATCTACTGTAAAAAAGCTTCCAGCCACTTGATTACTTACAAGACTATTTATTTGTTCTCGAGTTATATACTTAAATCTTCCATCAGCCTTGTTAGTTCCAGTGATACTTACCTCTTTTAATGCAAATATTGGTAAATTTATTACTGACGGGCTAATGGCAACAGCTGTTACCAACAAAACAAATGTGAGTAAACAATTAGCCAGTGTATTTAGTACCCGATAGTTATCCCACATGAGCTAACTCCAGTATTTTTATTACTAGATCATCAAATAGTATTCCTGCAGTTTTAGCTGCCATTGGGACGAGACTATGACTGGTCATACCTGGTGATGTATTCGTCTCAAGAAAATATGGTTTATCAGATTTATCTAGCATTACATCTACTCTGCCCCATCCTTCACACCCTAGAATCCTATGTGCCTGCAAAGCTTGGGTCTGTATAATATTTTCCAATTCAGCAGATAAACCACTTGGACAAAAATATCCAGTATCATGAGAAAGATATTTAGCTTTGTAATCATATAATTCCCCCGATACCTCTATCCGTACCAGAGGTAGCGGAGTATCTCCAAGAATCGCCACGGTTAATTCCATGCCCTCTATATACTGCTCGGCCAATACTATTGGGTCGTGTTTCGCAGCTACTTGGTATACATCTGGCAACTCTTCTACTGAAGTTACTTTACATAAACCTATTGTTGATCCTTCTCGTGATGGCTTAACAATAAGTGGCAACCCCAGATCTCTTACTACATTATCAAAGTTACAATCTGCACTAAGTATCTTATAGCGAGGAGTGCTGACACCCACTGATTGCCATAGCAACTTAGTCCGCCATTTATCTATAGCAAGCGCACTTGCTAACACGCCACTACCTGTATAGGGTAAGTCCATAAGTTCTAATGCACCTTGCACAGTTCCATCCTCGCCATAGCGTCCATGAAGAGCTATATACGCTATATTAAATTTCTGCTTTAGAAGATCTTCTATCGGTTGCTTAGATGGATCAAATGGATGCGCATCAACTCCCATTCGTTTCAATGCTTCAAGTACAGCATGACCACTCTGGAGTGAAATTTCACGTTCAGCAGAGCGGCCTCCTAGGAGAACCGCAACTTTTCCAAAATTATTTGTACTCACAACTAACTATCCATAACAATAGAAATTTGAACTCAAAAAATTCACTTTGCTTCTCCTATAACCCTTACTTCCTGTATCAATTTAATACCGGTTTTTCTCTTAACCTTTTTACTTATTTCTGCAATTACAGCCTCAATATCTTCTGCTGTTGCATTACCTGTATTAACAATAAAGTTCGCATGTTTGGTTGAAACCATAGCCCCACCAATACTAAAACCCTTTAATCCACATGATTCGATCAATCGCGCGGCATGATCTCCAGGCGGATTACGAAATACTGAACCAGCACTAGGAAAACTCAACGGTTGACTATCAATACGACTAGATAGTAATTCCTTAATCTTTTTTCTAGATGTTGCATCATTTCCTTCTTTCAGCCTAAGCCACGCGCCTACAAACCATTCATTATTAAAATAGTCCACAGATAATCCAATATCTGATTTTAAATTCACCTGTCGGTAGCAAATTTTATATTCTTTTGAATCTCGGTCATTTAGATGGCCCGATCGATTAAGCGTCCGTACTTTCTCAACAATCTCCCATGTTTCCGCACCATAGCAACCTGCATTCATTGCCAAAGCTCCTCCAACCGTACCAGGTATACCAGCCAAAAACTCCGCCCCTGCTAAATTATGTAATACAGCAAATCTTGCAACTTTTGCGCAAGTAACTCCCGCCTCTACATAAATTAATCTATTACCATTACTATACTGCTCTAGCCTAAGGTCATTTAACTTTGCATGGAGCAATATCACCGTGCCACGTAACCCGCCATCACGCACCAAAAGGTTGCTACCTAGGCCAACTACATGTACTGGGTCACATTTAGGTATACCAAGTAGGTACTGAGATAAGTCTGCTAAATCAGCTGGAATATAAATTCGTTCTGCCTTACCCCCCACACGCCATGAAGTATATTTTTTCATTGATTCATTCAAACGCATTTCCCCACGTAAAGCTACTTCCGTCTTTCTAGTAACATGTAAGGGTTGAATATGAGTTAATTTATCAGTACCTGACATGTTCATTTATGACTCATGTGAAAATTCACAAGCCTTTGTGCCACGTTGCTCACAGAGCCTGCCCCCATAACTAACACCACGTCACCATTTTGCGAAACATTGAAAATAACTGTCGGCAACTCCTCTATGCTTTCAACAAAAATTGGCTCAACCTTTCCTTGTACTCTAATCGCCCGTACAAGTGATTTACCATCAGCTGCAACGATTGGTGTTTCTCCTGCTGAATAAACTTCGGTAAGTAACAGCACGTCTACTGTAGATAAAACTTTTACAAAATCCTCAAACACATCTCTAGTACGGGTATAACGATGTGGCTGAAATGCAACTATGAGACGACGATCAGGAAAAGCGCCACGCGCCGCATCAATTGTGGCTGCAATTTCTACTGGATGGTGTCCATAATCATCAACAATAGTAAAGTTTCCATTTTTATTCTTTCCAGATAATTTAATCTCACCACAACGTTGAAAACGCCTTCCCACTCCTTTAAATTTAGTTAACGCATTAACTATTGAAGCATCTGGAACTCCTACTTCATTGCCCACTGCAATTGCAGCAAGTGCATTTTGTACATTATGTAGTCCTGGTAAATTGAGTTTAATATCAAGCTTACGAGTCTTCCCATTAACTCCAATCAATGCAGTAAAATGCATCTGCCCTTCACAAGGACTAATATTTGTAGCTCTAATTTGTGCTGTATCAGATAAGCCATATGTCGTTATAGGTTTAGTAATAGCAGGAATAATTTCACGTACATTGGGATCATCTACACATAACATTGCCATTCCGTAAAATGGGAGATGTTGTACAAAATCTACAAATGCCTTTTTGAGTCTATTGAAATCATGACCATAGGTTTCCATATGATCAGCATCTATATTAGTTACTACTGCTAACACTGGTTGTAAATATAGAAATGAGGCATCAGATTCATCTGCCTCTACCACTATAAATTCACCACTTCCTAATTTGGCATGAGAACCTGCAGCTTCTAATTTCCCACCTATAACAAAAGTAGGATCCATTTCAGCCTGCGCAAGGACGCTAGCAATTAAACTTGTAGCAGTAGTCTTGCCATGAGTTCCTGCAACGCCAATTCCTTGGCGTAGTCTCAAAAGTTCTGCCAGCATTATTGCCCGTGGAACAACAGGAATGTTACTCGCGCGTGCTGCAAGTACTTCCGGATTATCTGGTTTTATTGCACTAGAGGTAACTACTGCATCTGCTGATTCAATGTAACTCTTTGCATGACCAATATAAACAGTTGCACCCAAGCTACTTAACCGCTTTGTTGTAACACTATCTGATAAATTTGACCCACTTATCTTGTAGCCCAAATTTAGTAACACTTCGGCTATTCCACTCATACCTGACCCACCAATTCCAACAAAGTGAATATGTTTAACTTTGTGTTTCATCTTTTATCTTTATAAAACATTGAACTCAGCACGATGACTGAAAAAATAATTCTATTTTTCATTATTTAATCATCTCCATACATGCTTCTGCCACAATTCTAGTAGCATCTGGTTTGGCCAGTTTATGTGCCTTCACTGCCATTCCCAATAACCTCTCTCGAGTTAATCCCGATAATATGCTCGCTAAACTGCCAGGAGTTAGCTCATCTTCTGGCAGTAAGATTGCTGCACCATTACTACTCAGAAATCTCGCATTGCAAGTCTGATGATCATCTACAGCATAAGGAAAGGGCACGAGAATACTTGCTATACCTACAGAGGCTATCTCAGCAACGGTAAGAGCTCCGGCGCGACATATGACCAAATCACATTCAGAATATTGAACTGCCATATCTTCAATAAAAACCACCAGCTCACCCTCTACCCCTGCTTCCACATAGTTCTTATTTAAGGTCTCCAGGTGTTTCCTCCCAGCCTGGTGAATTACCGATGGGCGTATACTATCCGGGATCAATTTTAGCGCCTGTGGCACAATGCTATTTAATACCTGAGCGCCAAGGCTGCCGCCTATTATTAAAAGCTTTAAATTTCCACTTCGCACTTTATACCTCTTATCTGGGGCATCTAATTGACTTATTTCATTGCGTATTGGGTTCCCAGAAAATACTACCTTTTTCTTATCTTTAATCGATTCAGGAAAGCCTGTTAGAACTTTATCTGCAAATTTAACTAGTATCTTATTTGTAAGACCAGGAATTGAATTCTGCTCATGAATTAGTAGCGGTTTATTTAGAAATGAGGCCATTATGCCTCCTGGAAATGCAGGGTAACCACCCATACCTAAGACTACATCTGGGCGTAATTGAAATAATAGCTTTGCGCTTTGCCAGAATGCTAATAACAATCTTGCTGGAAGAGTGAACCAGACCATTAAATTCTTTCCACGCAAACCAGAAAAATTAATAAATTTAATATCGTGTCCTTTTTGTGAAACTAATGACTCTTCCATTCCACCTTTTGTCCCTAGCCACACTATTTGCCAGCCAGATTTTTTCAAATAATCTGCTACTGCCAGCGCAGGAAAAACATGCCCGCCAGTTCCCCCGGCCATAATTAAGATGGTATGTGCCAACCTAAAACTCCTGATATAGTTCTTGGCAACAATCTTTATTCATATCGTATATCCTTTCATTAGCTGCCGGTTTTCCCAATCAACTCGTAATAAAACTGCCAGCGCAATACAATTTGCAACAATGCTGCTACCACCAAAACTCATTAATGGCAGAGTCAACCCCTTCGTGGGTAGAACTCCCATATTTACACCCATATTGATGAAAGCTTGTATTCCTATCCATACCCCAATGCCCTGAGCTACAAGTGCAGGGAAGAAGCGTTCGCGTGTTGCAGCTTGACGCCCTATCACAAAGGCGCGCATTACTAACCACGTAAATAGAATAACTACAGCCATCACTCCAATGAAGCCAAGTTCTTCTGCTATTACCGCAAGGAGAAAGTCAGTGTGCGCTTCTGGTAGATAGTATAGTTTCTCCACACTCCCACCTATTCCAACGCCTTCCCATCCACCACGCCCAAATGCAATCAAAGCGTGACTTAGCTGATACCCTTTTCCATAGGGATCATCCCAAGGATCTATAAATCCGATAATTCGTTGCATGCGATAAGGCTCAAGCCAGATTAATGCCAGCAAGCCCACAAGTGATAATCCTATAACCCCACCAAATAATTTTAGATTCATTCCTCCCAGAAACAGAATTGCCATCACAATAACGGTAATAACAACAAATGCACCTAAATCTGGCTCACGAAGTAGCAAAAATCCTAGTATCATCATTACAATCAGAATGGGAGCGAAACCCTTTCTAAACTGGTCAAGATAAGCAGATCTCCTTATCGTATAATTGGCAACGTACATCACTACAAATAATTTCATAAACTCAGAAGGCTGTAGATTTACAACAAATAATGATAACCAGCGTCTGCTGCCATTAACTTCATTCCCTATACCAGGAATCAATACTAGTACAAGTAACGCCATACCTAGTAAGAATGGATAAAGCGAGTATTTTTGCCAAAATCTCATTGGTATTTGGAATGTAATCAATCCAATCAATAACCCCACTACCAAATAAATTCCATGACGAACAAGGAAATAAGCTGCGTAACCATCTGTTCCACGACTCGCCTCTGCTATAGAAATAGAAGCCGAATAAACCATAATTAGGCCCAAACTCAGTAACAATATTGCGGACCAGATCAGAGCCTGATCGAAATCAGGTATAATTTTTTGGTTGCTGATGCTAGCTTGATAAATCATTAATAGTGATCCAAAAACTATCTAGTGTGTGGCTCTTGTTTCAGCTAATATTTTTAGCTCTAAACTCTTAATTGCTGCAACGAAAATCTCAGCACGATGGATATAATTCCTGAACATATCAGTACTCGCACAAGCAGGAGACATCAATACAGCATCACCCTTCTTAGCGAGAGTAAAACTTTTTTGTACCGCATCTTCCATTGTCACTGCTCTATGAAGTGGCACACCACATCCATCCATTGCATCTGCAATTCTTCCTGCATCCTTACCAATCAAAACTACCGCTCGTACATATTTTGAAACTGCCTCTCTCAGTGGAAAGAAATCCTGTTGCTTTCCATCACCACCAATAATCAATATTTTCTTCTGTGCAATGCTATGAAGAGCTGCAACTGTTGCGCCCACATTTGTACCTTTCGAATCATCGTAGAATGTAATGCCATTGAACATTGCAATTTTCTCCATTCGATGAGGTAACCCACCAAATTTACGCAAAGTATCAAGCAACGGGGAATACGTTACTCCTACAGCATGACATAAAGCTAAAGCAGCTAAAGCATTAGCCACATTGTGCAAGCCAGTAATTGCAAGCTCGCTAGTTTTTATTAGCTTTGTATTGCCTTGTACAAGCCAGGACTCATCATCCACTAGCAAACCAAAATCATTTTCATTGACTGGAGCGTCCATACCAAAAGTTATCTGCTTCTTACCAGCTAACGCCATAGTACTTACAATAGGATCATCACGATTTAATATCTGTACTACGTTTTTTTTATCAATCTTTCCAGAAAATATTTTTGCTTTTGTTATAGCGTAATCATTCATTCCTACATAACGATCAAGATGATCCTCACTCAGATTCAAAACCACTGCAGCATCAGGATTAAGACTCTGTGTAGATTCCAGTTGAAAACTTGAGATTTCTAAAACCCATGACTGAGGGAGTTTCCCAGAATCAATTCTCTGCATAAGTTTATCTAATACTGCTGGACCTATATTCCCGGCCACTTCCGTGTCCCATCCTGCCTTACTTAGCATTGCACCAACCATAGCTGCTACTGTTGTTTTTCCATTGGAACCTGTAATCGCTATAATTTTTGGCTTTGGAACATTAAATTTATCAAGTGCCAAAGAAAATAACTCAATATCCCCAATAACAGGAACCCCACGTTCAATTGCCTGATTAACTAGTGGCATTGTTTGCGATATACCTGGACTGATAGCAATAAAATCTATTCCCTTAAAAATCTTAGCTAGGAAAGGGCCCGTATATATCTGAGCATCAGGTATCGCCTGCTCCAACGCATTAAGGTTTGGTGGTGCAGTACGATTGTCAGCAACACGAATATTCGACCCTATGCGTGATAGCCACTTTGCCATGGATAATCCAGTCTCTCCCATTCCTAGTACCAAGATAGTCTTCCCATATAAGTTCATCTCAATTTCAGGGTGGATAATCCAAGTAGCACTAACATCATAGTTATAATCCAAAACCGGACTACTACTTGATTCTCTTTCCATCCTTTTAATTCAAAGTGATGGTGCAGCGGTGCCATTCGAAAAAGACGTCGACCAGTTAATTTGAATGAAGTCACCTGCAACATTACTGATAAAGTTTCTACTACAAATACACCACCCATAATAATAAGTACGATTTCTTGACGTACAATTACGGTAACAACACCAAGTGCAGCGCCGAGAGCTAGGGCACCAACATCGCCCATAAATACTTCAGCTGGATAGGCGTTAAACCATAAAAAAGCGAGCCCCGCACCCGCCAACGCTCCACAAAATACGGCTAGTTCAGCTGCATGTGGAATGTAAGGAATACCAAGGTATTTTGCAAAAACTGCGTGCCCTGCCACATAGGCAAAGATCGCTAATCCGCTACCAATCATCACCGTCGGCATAATAGCCAGACCATCTAAACCATCAGTTAAATTTACTGCATTACTGGTGCCTACTATGACAAAATAAGCCAGCGTTACAAATCCGACAACGCCCAGCGGTATGATAATTTGCTTAAAGAATGGCACAATCATGCTGGTTTGTGCTGGAGAATCTGAAGTAAGAGCAAGATAAGATGCAATGGAAATTGCGATTGAAGATTGCCAGAAAAATTTAGCGCCGGCAGAAAGTCCTTTTGGATTGTTATGTACTACCTTTCGATAATCATCTACCCAACCGATTGCACCAAAACCTAATGTTGTTAGCAGCACCACCCATACATAACGATTACCTAAATCTGCCCACAATAGTGTGCTAATAGCAATAGACACCAATATAAGTGCGCCGCCCATAGTAGGAGTGCCAGCTTTGATAAGATGTGTTTGCGGACCATCATCACGAACTGCTTGACCAATTTTATATGCAGTAAGCTTTCGTATCATGGTTGGACCAACAATAAATGAAATTACCAAAGATGTCAGCGCTGCCAATACCGTTCGTAATGTAATGTAATTAAATACATTGAATGCCCGGATATCATTTGCTAACCATTGTGTAAGTTCTAATAGCATGTCTGGCCCAGCAGGTCTCTACAATCTTTCTTTCCGACTACAGTTTTAGTCAATTTACTCATATTTACTTTTAACTAACCATTCAATTTATAACTCAAATTTTTTGACTACCCGTTCCATCTGCATAAAACGAGATCCTTTTACTAACAACGTTACATTTGGAGCTAGTACAGCCTTAACTGCAGATAGAAGATCTTCAATATTTTGAAAATGCTGTGCGCCTACACCAAACTTCTTCACAGAATGGACGCTTAATTCGCCTAAAGTAAACAGTCTGTCTATACCAATAAGGCGAGCTTCTTCTCCAATACGCTCATGAAATCCCACTGTATTGTCGCCAAGCTCCCCCATGTCTCCAAGAACAAGAATCTTTTTTCCAGGAGAATTAGCTAGTACTGATAATGCAGCTCGCACTGATTCTGGGTTAGCGTTGTAGCTATCATCAATCATCCTTGCACCATGCTGGCATTTTTTTTGTTGAAGCCGACCATTTACCCCGCTAAATAATTCCAACCCAGATGCAATATTTTCCTTACTTACCCCTATCGCAGTTGCCGCCGCTGCTGCAGCAAGAGCGTTGTAAACATTATGTTTGCCCGGAACATTCAGCCTTACTTCTATAGTGCCATCGGGAAGCTTTAATTTTATTTCGGTATCAGTTAAATTTAACTGATAACTTCCCCCAACTTTTACTTTTTTACTTAGCCCAAACTCAATTATTGGCCTACTACCAGCAAGCTTATGCCATATTTGTACATTTGGATCATCTACATTGATGACAGCCGTCCCTAGCTCATCCAGTCCTTCAAAAATTTCGCCTTTAGCACGTGCTACTGCCTCTACCGAACCGATCCCTTCAATATGTGCAGCACCTGCATTCGTTATTAAAGCAACACTTGGTTTTGCTAGTTTGGTCAAGTAAGAAATCTCACCAGAGTGATTCATGCCCATTTCTATTACTGCATATTTATGCTGTGTACATAGTTGCAGCAACATTTGAGGAACACCAATATCATTATTGAGGTTACCAGTGGTTGCCAATACTTTACTGCTATCTTTTCCAACCAACTGAAGTAATATTGAAGCAATCATTTCTTTTACTGTCGTCTTTCCATTACTACCTGTGACTGCAATCAGAGGTATCTCAAAGCGCCCCCGCCAGTATGCTGCCAATTTCCCCAGCCCTAACAAGGTATCTTTCACAATTATCATAGGAACTTTTGAGTCCTGATTCTTTTTGATATCTGACTCTTGATTCACCATTGCAGCTACAGCACCTTTATCCTTTGCTTGAGCAACAAATTTATGTCCATCAAAGTTCTTTCCACTCAATGCTATAAATAAATCACCACTTTTCACAGTACGACTATCAGTACTTACTCCAGTAAAGAGCACATCCTCACCCAACCACTCTGCGTCCAACACACGAGCTGTTGCTTGCGCCATCATCATATTTGTTCCTGTACTCTGTTCGTTAATTCCTGCAGAATTAACTGCACTACCTTCACATCACTAAAAGGAAATCTTTTCGTACCTACTTCCTGATATACCTCATGCCCTTTCCCCGCGATTAACACAACATCCCCCTTACGCGCACCATGCAATGCCCTATAAATAGCTGACTTTCTGTTCTCTTCCACAAGATGATTGACGCCTGCACCTGATGCTATTGCATTAATAATAGCGTGTGGATCCTCGCTACGTGGATTGTCACTAGTGATAATGGCTTCATCAGAAAATTGTGTTGCTATCTTTCCCATGAGCGCCCGTTTGTCTTGGTCGCGGTCACCACCACAACCAAAAACACAAATTAGTTTTGATTTTTTATTCCTAATTTTTGAATTTGCTTTTGAACTATTAATAACTCCTCGAAGAGCTATTAAGATTTTTTCTAAAGCATCTGGAGTATGGGCATAATCTACAACTACTAATGGCAAATTACCGCCACCAAGCTTTTCCATCCTTCCTGGTACCGGTCGGACTTGTTGTAAAGATTTCACTGCATCTTTTAGACTGACACCACATGCTAATAAAGTGGAAACTACTGCCAACAAGTTAGACGCATTAAATTCTCCAATCAACTCTGTTTTAAGTTTTATACATTTATCTTCAAATTCAACATTGAACTCTAGCCCCTGGCCACTTACTTTAAGATTATGACCACGCACCATTCTGAATTGTTTTGGATCACACTCTTTTATCTTCCGTTCTTTAAAACCATACCCAATAATATTTGTAATTTTGCCCGAAAGTTTCTTTAACAATTTGATACTATATGCATCATCAAGATTTAGAACTGCATATTTAAGACCATCCCAATGAAATAAACGTGCTTTAGAAGCCGCATATTCCCTCATACTGCCGTGATAATCTAGATGATCATGAGATAAGTTAGTAAATAACGCCACTGAAAATGTCGTGCCATTTATTCTGCCTTGCTTTATTCCATGAGATGACACTTCCATTACCACATATTTAGCACCATGTTTCAAAAAACTAGCCATCCTTTTTTGTAATAGAACCGGGTCTGGTGTTGTATTAACAGCAGGACGGAGTTCGCCAGAAAAGCCATGTCCCAATGTACCAATAGAAGCAGTTTTTATACCCAAATTTGTCAAAGCCTGGGCTATCCATTGAACACATGATGTCTTACCATTAGTACCGGTAACACCAATCAACCATAATTTCCCAGATGGATCCCCATACACATGACTTGCGATTGCACCGACCTTAGCCCGCAATTTTGATACTGATAAATTTGGTGTACGCCATTTTGAGTTCCACACAAAATCGCTACGCTCCCATAAAACTGCGTTTGCCCCTGCTTCGATTGCTTGTGGAATAAACTTACGGGCGTCAACTTTCTCCCCAACATAAGCTAAAAATGTATCCCCCGGCTTAACCATACGACTATCAGTAACTAGGTTTTCAACATTGATACTCAGACCATTCAGTAAGTGCGGATCAAAGTTTATTTCTGATTTATCTTTAATACCTGAATTCATACATCACCCTTTAACTCAGATATTTCTGGTGATAAAACTGCTTTATTTATAGGTGCATCATGAGGTACATTCAGAATTCTTAATGCGCCAACCATAACCTGGCTAAAAACAGGTGCAGCAACTTTACCTCCGTAATATTGCCCAGCTGAAGGTTCATCAAGCATTACTGCAATAATAAGGCGTGGATTAGAAACTGGCGCGTAACCTACAAATGAAGCTATATACCTATCTTTCGCATAGCCGTTACCCTGTAACTTATGTGCGGTACCAGTCTTACCTGCCACCCGATAACCATTAATTTGTGCAAGAGGAGCTGTTCCGCCAGGCCTTACTACCATCTCCAACATTTTACTCACGGCAAGAGCAGTCTTACGTGAAATTACCTGTTTACCAGTTGCTGGCGTATTGATCTTTAGTAAAGATACCGGCTTTAATTCACCTTCTTCTGAAAACAAGGTATAAGCTCGTGCTAGCTGGAGCAAATTCACTGCAATACCATGGCCATAAGACATTGTTGCTTGCTCAATGGGGCGCCAAGTCTGATATGGCCGGAGCTTTCCTTTAACTTCGCCAGGAAACCCCGAGCCGGTCGACGTGCCAAAACCAGAACGATTGAATGTTTCCCATAGCGTTTGTGGCGGCAGTGTTAAAGCAATTTTTGCAGACCCAACATTACTTGATTTTTGAATTACCTGTTCTACTGTCAACGCACCTTCTCTATGTGAATCTCTGATCGTTGCTTTGCCAATAGTGAGAGTTCCAGGAGAAGTCTCAAATATTGTATCTGGTTCTATCTCACCTGCTTCAAGTGCCGCTGCTACTGTGAAAGGTTTCAGCGTTGAGCCCGGTTCAAATACATCAGTCAAAACCCTGTTACGGGCTTTCCCACCACTTGTTCTTATCCTGTTATTTGGGTTGTAAGTTGGTAAATTAGCTAGCGCTAACACTTCCCCTGTCTGCGCATCCAGAACCACTATTTCTCCTGCTTTGGCTTTATTTATATCCATAGCACGCTTCAATTCTCTGTAAGCAAGATACTGTATTTTGCTATCGATAGATAAAGCTAAGTCTTTTCCCGGCTTAGGCTCAAGAATACTTTCTACATCTTCAACAATACGTCCTTTTCTGTCCTTAATTACGCGGCGGCTGCCAGACTTACCAGCTAAACTATCTTGCCACCCTAATTCGATTCCTTCTTGCCCATTATCATCTACATCAGTAAACCCTAGCATATGAGCCGTCATTTCACCTGTAGGATAGTATCGACGAAACTCACGTTTAAGAAATATACCGGGAATATTAAGCTGAACTACTCTAGCAGTAATATCAGGTGGCAAATGCCGTTTCAGATAAACAAAATTTCGCTTTTTGTTAGTAATTCGTTTGCTAACTTCAGCAACATCCATTTTGATCAGTTCTGCCAATTTTATTAATTGGTTGTAGGTCGCATCCACATCATCAGGACTTGCCCATACCGATTCAACCGGTGTACTGATTGCAAGAGGCTCACCATGTCGGTCAGTAATCATTCCGCGATGCGCACTTATCTCAATCACACGGCTATAGCGAGATTCCCCTTTCTGCTGCAAGAAATCATTGTGCATTCCTTGTAAATAAACTGCACGCACAATCAAGCCAATAAAACTTAGCAATAAAAAAATGGCTAATACGCGTGAACGCCAGGCAGGTAAAATAATATGTGGAGTTGAATTTTGAGTCATAATTTTTGCTCATCCACAGAATCTGCTGAATCGTCAGGTTCCATTAAAGAAATAACTTTAATTTGTGGCCCATCTGGAACCTTCATTAACAGTTGCTTTGATGCAATCTTTTCAATACGCGCCCGCATTGCCCAAGTGCTTTGTTCAAGCTGTAACTGACCCCACTCTACAGCTAGCTGTCTTGCCTCTTTCTGCTCTTTTTCCAATTCCATAAAAAGTTTACGTGCCTTATGTTGCGAGGTAACAACTCCTAGTGCGCAGGCAATAGCGATCAAGGTCAGAAAAATATTTAGTCTAGTCACATTAACTTCCTATGACTAAATTCATAAACTTCTACCTATTTGTGCAACGAAGAGTGCTGCTGATACACAGATAGCAGTGATTACAATTAGTAGTAATATCTCCTGTACAATATGTTTCATTTTTATTTCCTCTATAAAGTAGTTAAGAATAATATTTCTCTATAAATCATCGATATTTACCCTTTCTGCAACCCGCATAACTGCACTTCTAGCACGCGGATTTACTACTACTTCAGTTTCTTTAGGTCGTACCGCTTTCCCAACTAAACTTAGTTTAGGACGAGCATGGTGTTGCACGTCCTCGTCTCGTATTGGTAATCTACGAGGTAATTGATCGGAATATGATGCATCTCTCATAAAACGTTTGACTACCCGATCTTCCAATGAGTGAAAACTAATAACTACAAGCCTCCCACCTTGATTCAATAGCCCCATACATTCCGGCAAGATTAACGACAATTCTTCAAGCTCCTGATTGAGATAAATCCGTATGGCCTGAAAAGTGCGCGTCGCCGGATTCTGGTTTTGCTTGCCCGGGCGTACGGCCTTTGCCACGATCTCGGCAAGTTGAAGTGTAGTAATGATAGGCTGCCGCGATCTTGTCGCAACAACTGCTCTGGCAATTTGCTTTGCAAATCGTTCTTCCCCATAATTTTTTATTACCTCCCTTAAATGCTTCTCAGAAACTGAAGCAATCCATTCTTTAGCAGTCCGCCCTTGACTTGTATCCATACGCATGTCAAGTGGCCCATTTAAACGGAAACTAAACCCTCTTGATGTATCTTCAAGTTGTAGTGATGAAACCCCCAAATCCAGTAATATTCCATCTACCTGACTTACGCCCAATTCCTGTAATTCTTGCTTTATTCGCGAAAACTTGCTGTGTATGATATGAAAGTTTTTACTCTTGATAGACTGCCCCTTGGTTACTGCAGACATATCCTTGTCAAATGCAAATAGTCTGCCGTTTTCCCCCAATTTTTCTAATATCAACTGGCTATGACCACCAGAACCAAAAGTACCGTCAACATAAATTCCGCTTGGCCTGATCCTCAGCGCATCCACTGCCTCTTGCAATAAAACTGTGATATGCATCTGAGTATCATCGCCACAACATCACAGAGAGAAACCGTCAAGTTCAGACGGAATACTGCCGTCTTTTAATGCTAGGGAATCCTCAATTTGCTGATTCCATTTTTCTTCTTCCCATAATTCAAGTTTTGCACCCTGTCCTACTAACACCACATTCTTGGTTAGTCCTGCAAACTGACGTAAAGGTGGTGGCACCAAAATTCGCCCAGCACCGTCCATCTCTACGTCGCTGGCGTTACCAACAAGAAGACGCTGCAAACTACGGGTTTGTGGATTAAAGCTGGAAAGACCGTTTAGTTTCTGCTCTATTGGCTCCCATGCTGGCTGAGGATAAACCAATAAACATTTGGCTGGATCAGCAGTAAGAACTAGGTGACCTGCACAAAAAGCTATTAAGCTTTCTCGATACTTCGTAGGTATTGCAAGTCTTCCCTTGTTATCAAGATTAATTTGTGTGACCCCACGAAACATATTATCCCTTGTTTTTACAGGTAAAATTTCAAGTCCATGACTTGATCCAACTCAATACTTTTTCCCACTTTTCCCCACTAATGCCCACTGTAATTAAAAAATATTACCAAGTCAAGAGAAATTACGGGATTTTTGTTTATGTGACAAAGACTTAAGGAGAAACCAGGAGAAACTTCTTTGTCTATAGGAATACACTATATAAATAAAAGAGATAGGGCTTTAATTGAAGGTGGTTTGCTACTTTCGTAAAGCTTTGAGAAATATGTGAAAAGAATTAGACTTTAGCAGGCAACTAACTTGAAATCCTAGACAAATAAACACACCACAAAAAACGATATTTTGGACTATTGCAACATTTGTTTTATTCAAAATAAGTGAAGCTGGCCGATAAGCCGGGTTCTGTCGTGGACAGTCATTCCTCTAGGTGCACGATTACTCGTACACTCAAGCAACCTACCCGCAGACTCAGCGAGCAACATCAAGGTCTGCCTATTTGGTCTTGCTCCAGATGGAGGTTACCGCGTTTCACCGTAACTTAATACGCTCGTCTCTGTGGCCCTATTCCTCACCTCACGGTGGCCGGCTATTAACCGGCATCCTGCTCTATGGAGCCCGGACTTTCCTCTCCCAATTTTTCATTACTGAAAAAAGGCAGCGACTGTCTAGCCAGCTTCGAAAAAGATATTATCACTAAACTTAATGATAATAAGACTTAAATTAGTCGTATTAAACGAATAGATTATTCACAACTTAAAAGAAACTTTGTCTCTAGACTATATTTCGGACTGTATCGAATCTACCTATACACTTTGAAACCGATTACAGGTAGACTTTACAAATATTTAGCTCTAAACCAAATTTGAGTTCATACCCTTCTCTCTTACCGGAGAT